>ENA-OPVT01000894-OPVT01000894.1-human-gut-metagenome-genome-assembly--contig:-NODE-894-length-20552-cov-3.067961_pt1 | contig 20552 bp, 21 predicted proteins | sample MGYA00241499_ERZ501990 | MGnify/ENA primary metagenome ERZ501990 (study PRJEB25962, sample SAMEA2042104) | human gut metagenome | biome: human gut; feature: human-associated habitat; material: faeces...
CAACTTAATGTTAAAAACTATAAGTTTTGTTAATGTAAAGGTTCACAGAAACTCCATTTCTGCGTCTCAAAAGTAATAGTCGTTTGCACTCCTCTACTTTTGGAAATTATAGTTTAGTAGAGAAAAAAATTAAATATAAAAATTTATCTTGAAAAAATATTTAGGAATGTTATAATAATTTTTTAGAACATATATATTTATAAAGGAGAAAAGACAATGGAAATCAATATAGTACTTATAATTGTGATAGCTATTATTGTAGGAGGGATAATACTGTATAAATTCCAGCAGCATGAGAATAATTTTGATATAGATGATAAAATGTGTTTTTATTATAGATTTGCTGGAGATATTGAATGGTTAAAAGTTCAATTGGAAAAATATAGATTTGAATCATTAAAATATCTGTTTTCATGTAAAACAAAAGAGGAGTCAGATTTCTATATTGCAATAGGAGAGATTGAAAATGAAATTACAGTAAGTTTTTATGCAACTGAATTTAACTACTCTAAAAAGAATGGAATATCTTTATTAGTAGAGAATTTAAAACTGAATGAAGATCAATATGAAGAGCTTATAGATAGTATGAAAGATACATATATGGAAGATAGAAAAAAAGATCATAATTTGATGGAAAAAAGTGCCTAAAATAAAAAGAAATTTTTATTGACATTTATAACCATATAACGTATATTAATGTTTGATATAAATTAAAAACAAAGGGAGTTGATAGAAGAGAAATGAAAAAGAAACAGGTAACACTTTTTTATGCACTGCTACCAGTAGTTTTCTTGGTAGTAACACTTTATTATTCTGTTCAAGTTGCAAAACTTGATGTGCATATTCCAATTTTTATCTCAGCTATTTTTGCAGCATTTGTAGCAAAAGTTTCTGGTTGTGCAACTTGGAATGAATTGGAAGACGGTGTCGTAGACACGATAAAGATGTCTATGAGGGCTATATTAATTCTAATGATAATTGGAATGGTTATTGGAAGTTGGATTTTATCAGGAGTAGTTCCAACAATGATTTATTATGGATTAAAGATAATACATCCAACTGTATTTTTACCAGTTACTGTGGTTATATGTTCAATAGTATCTATAGCTACAGGAAGTTCGTGGAGTACTGCATCCACGGTAGGAATTGCATTGGTAGGAATAGGAGAGGGATTAGGACTTCCTAGACCGATAATAGCAGGGGCTATTATATCAGGGGCATATTTTGGAGATAAGCTGTCCCCAATGTCTGATACAACAACATTAGCACCAGCTATGGCAGGCTCGAATCTGTTTGAACATATAAAACATATGCTATATACAACAGTACCAGCATATACAATTACCCTTATTTCATTTGTAATATTAGGTTTGAAAAAAACAGCAGGGGGAGAGGTTGATACTGCACAGATAAATGAGATACTAGACACTTTATCAGGTGCATTTAATATAAATCCATTTTTACTTTTAATTCCAGCTTTTGTAATAGGAATGGTAATAATGAAAGTTCCAGCAATACCAGGGCTATTTATAGGATCATTAATAGGATCTGGAGCAGCAGTTTTAGTACAAGGAGCTAGTTTAAAAGAGGCTCTTTACTCACTACATTATGGATATGTAGGTAATACAGGGATGCCAATGGTAGATGAGTTACTTACAAGAGGTGGACTTGATTCAATGATGTGGACAGTTTCACTAATATTGTGTGCTATGACTTTTGGTGGAATTATGGAAAAATCAGGAATGTTAGGAAGAATAGCTCAAGAGATTTTGAAATTTGCTAACACTGATGGAAAGTTGATTTTAGCTACTATACTTACACCTATATTTGTTAATAATGTAGCAGGAGATCAATATCTATCAATAGTTATACCAGGAAGAATGTTTAAAGAAAGTTATGAAGAGAGAGGATTAGCTGCTAAAAACCTATCGAGAGCTTTAGAGGATTCAGGAACAATGTCATCACCACTTGTACCTTGGAATACTTGTGGAGCATTTATGATGAGTGCTTTAGGAGTAGGTCCTTGGGTATATGTACCATATTGCTTCTTTAATTTGATTTCCCCTATTCTATCTATAATTTATGGATTTACAGGATTTACAATAGAAAAAATAAAGAAAGATTAGATACAAAAAGAGCCGAGATTAATTTCTCGGCTCTTTAAATCTTTAAATATTACTTGTCAACTTGATAAATGTTATCTATTTTAAACCCTAAAAATTTTTCAGCAACTTTTTTAAACTTTTCAATCTCACCACTTACAAAGAAATCAATTTTTCCTTTTTCAGTTGATGAATTAAGAAGATTAAGCTTTTCTAAAGTTTTTTGTAACTCAATAGCAGTTTCTTTTGCTGGATCTACAATTGTTTTAGTAAATAGCTTAGCTATATCTTCTCTAATAATAGGATAATGAGTACATCCTAATACTACAGTATCCACAGTTTCAGGGAAAGTTGAAATATGATTTTTTAGAATCTCTTCTCTAGTTTCATATGTTTCCCAAGAATTTTCTATCATAGGACATAATTCAGAGCAACCCTCTTGATACACTGTAATACTATCATCTAGTTTTTTAATAGCATTAGCATAAGCATTTGATTTAGCAGTAAATGGAGTAGATAGAACCCCAATATTTCTACTTTTACTTGCTTTAATAGCTGATTTAGCTCCTGGATTAATAACTCCTATAACAGGAATATTGTATCTTTCATTGATTATCTCTAATGAAGCAGCAGTAGCTGTATTACAAGCTATAACTACAGCTTTACAATTATTAACTTTAAAAAATTCCATAATTTTTAGACATAATCTTTGTATATCTTCTAATGTTCTTTCTCCATATGGAGCATTTCCATTATCTCCATAGTAAAGAATATTTTCATTAGGTAAAGCGTTAATAATTTCCTTTAAAACAGTTGTTCCCCCAACACCAGAATCAAATACTCCAATGTTAAAATTATTGTTCATAATTTAATTCCCCCCAATCAAGTATTTAATTTATGTAGCTATTTTTAATATTAAGAGAACATATTAATAAATATTGTAATTACAGCAGCATTTGTAAAGTCAATAAATAGTGCTCCAACTAGAGGTACTATAAAGAACGCTTTTGTTGAGAATCCATTTACAGAAGTAAATGCTTCCATGTTTGCAATTGCTGTTGGAGTAGCTCCCAATCCAAATCCACAGTGTCCAGCAGCCATAACAGCAGCGTCATATTTTGTAGCAATGAATGGAAGTCTCATAACATTGTAAGTTACAAAGTATGTATAAAGCATTACAAATACTGTTTGAATAGCAAGTATAACGATCATAGGAATAGCAAGTGCTGTAAGTTCCCAAAGTTTCATTGTCATAAGTGCCATTGATAAGAATATAGAAAGCGAAATATTACCAACAACGTCAATCTCTTTCATTGGAAGAGGTTTTTTCATTGAGTCACAAATATTTCTCATAAGTGCAGCAACTAACATTGGTCCAATATATGCAGGAAGAGATAATCCACCTTTCATTAACCATTGAGTATGTGCTTTAACAAATGGAGGAATGTAAGCTCCAATTCCCATAGCAACAGATATAGCTACTACAGCATATAATATTTTATCTTCAGAAATAGCTGAATCTTCTTTGTTAAGTTCTTTAGTTTCAACATCATTTTCTTCACATTTTAAGTTGTGTTTTATCATAAGTCTTCTAGCAACTGGTCCACCAATTAAACATCCCATAACTAGTCCGAATGTAGCAGCAGCAATACCAGCTGTGTCAGCACCAGGAACACCTAAGTCAACGATAGTTTTACCAAATGCTCCAGCAGTTCCATGTCCTCCAGTAAGAGGTACAGATCCAACTACAAGTCCAAATAGAGGATGTTGTCCCATAACTTGTGCTAGTCCAACTCCGATTATATCTTGACAAATAACTAATACAGTAGCAACAGCTAAGAATATTGCAACTCCAACTCCCCCTTGAGCAAGAAGTTTAAGACTTGCCATAAATCCAACAGTTGTAAAGAATGCAATCATCAAGAAATTTTGAAGAGTTAAGTCAAAAGCAATTGAGAAAGCTCCTGTTTGACGTCCTATAAGAATAAAGATAGAAAAAATTAATCCACTTACTACTGGTGCAGGAATAAAGAATTTTTGTAAAACTGGGGATTTACTTTTAATCCATCTTCCTAACATTAGTAATACTACTGATATAGCAAGTGTTTCAGCCATACCTACTTTCATTTCCATTTTTGAACCTCCTATGATCCTTTTGTCATGATACCCTATTAATATTAATGATACTCTATATTTTTAAATAGTCAATAGGAGAAAAAATTTACTAAAACAATATTAATAATAAAAAAAATATATATTATCTATCATAATAAGCTTTTCAAAAAAGAGATTTAAAAACTAAAAATAGATTTTTTTCGTAAAAAACATATTATTTTAGTTCGTTTGATTATAAAAAACGAACAAAAATATAAAAAAATATAAAATATCATTTTAAAACAAAATAAAAATATATTTTAATATATAAAAAATATATAAAAAATATAATAAAAAAATATTAGAAAAGGAAAAATAAAAAAGTGAAGAGATTACCCTTCACTTGAGAAAATTTTTTATTAAAAAATTAAATTTAGGCTATTAGTAAGGCAAGTAATTGTCAAAGGAAACTCTGGACCAGGTTCTCCATCAATATCTGTTGTAATATTATTGCTGCTAAAATCTTTACAATTAACTTTTAAATTAGCAGTTTTAAAGTGTATTAAATTTGTACTTTCCTCTAAATGCTCACCTTTAAAGAATTTTAGTAGTGATGAGATAGTTGAAATTATTGATCCGGGCTTTACAATAATTACATCTAGCAGTCCATCAGTTATTTCACTGTTGTAAGCTATGTTAATATTTCCAGCTGTTTTTCCATTAAAAACAAAGAATATAAGGGCTTCTCCAGAATAATTCATCTCTTCAGATTCAACCTCAATATTTACACTCTTAAAAGTTGGCAGCTCCTTTATTCCACTGTAATAGTAAGCTAATTTACCAAAGATATTTTTTAAATGAGTAGGTGTTTTTTGAGATACATCAGTAAATAAACCATAGCTAAATACATTTCTGAACCTCCTACGACTAAAGTCGCAGGGTTCTAAAAGTTTAAAACTTTATTTAAGAAGTTTAGTTGCTATGCAACTCTTATTCTTACAGGCGTGTCCAGTTCGCCTCTATTGTATAGGACTTCTAAGTCCACAACTTTACTTTTACTCAATATATTTAACGCTCCGTTTACATCTGCATTTAACAACCTACCATCTTTTGTTTGATACAATCCTCTTTTGACTCTTTTCCCACTAAACTTATATTTTTGAGGATTATCATCATTATAAGTAGGAATTTTGTCTCTATTGAAGAAACTTGCCTTTGATGTATAGCTCTCTTCTTGTTTAACAAAATTTATTCCATATAATTTGCAAAGATATTCTATCTTTTCTCTAAGTGTTCCAAAAGGTATATTTACAAATGTTTGGTTATTTTTTTTACCTAAATTAGAATTTCTTTGGAATGTTTCATTATATCCACAAACTATATTTCCTATACTATTTTTTAAACAATAGTTAATGATTATTCTTGCAGTTTTATTCATATAATCGTTAACTTTATTATTTCTTTTTTTAGTATTAGCAAGTTGTTTGTTTGTGATTTATTTTTATATCCTTGTTTATCCTTTATACTTTGTAAACGTGCATTTTCTTTATTATGCCATTGATTTATAGATTTTAGTCTTCTTCCATCTATTATGAAAGATTTTCCAGTTGATGTTACACAAGTAGCAAGATTATTTATTCCAAAATCTATTGCTAGTGCTTTATTTTTATCTACATTACTTTGAACTTCTTCTATTTCATAAGCATATTGAACTTCAAAGAACCTAGCATTTGACTTTGGTATAACTCTTATCTCTTTTATCTTTTTATCAACCAGTTTAGGTGGAATATTTATCTCAATACTTTTATGTTCTTTCTTGAAAGAATTTGAGTATGGGATAATTAATTTATTCCTGTTTATTCTTACAAAACTTATAATTAATGTTGTAAAACCATCTTTAGGAAGATATTTAGGAAGTTTAATATCTTTAAAATTATACTTTCCTTTTTTAGCTAATTTAAGTAATCCAAAGAAAGCTTTAAAAGAACCATCAACTTCTTTTAAAATCTGTTGTGCCATATTTGAATTTAGCATTTTATAATTTAGACTATTTTTTAGTAAGGCATAATTTTTTTGGTAATTTAAGTATTCGCCTTCTGTAAAATAATACTGCCTAATATTATATATTGCTTCATTTGCTAAATTTTTAGCTATATGAGATAACAGCTTTAAATTTTTATAATCTTCTTTAGTTAATTGTTTTACTTGTTGTTTCATATTCAAATACATTATAATTACCTCGCTTTCTGTAGGTATATTATAACATATTTTACTAAAATGTTATATTATAGTAAAAGTTTATTCAGTTTTAAATTTTTAGAATCCCACAACATATGGGAGGTGTCGTTCATATAGGATCGCTACTTCCTATACAGTTCTCTTATGAACTTCTTGTACTTTCATACAAGCACAGACTATATCTTATCCCTCAGCATTATCTGTTAGGGCGAAACCACTTCCATTACCAATAGCTTGTAATGTACTTCCCTCACGAGGAATAGTCGTTGAAGTTTCTCCTATTCGGAGCTTACCTGCTGATTATCGATTTTGTAACACTTAGGATTTAACCTTATGCCATCTAATTAATTTTTTCTGCTTTCGCCACATTCACACTTGAGTTTATTTCATCTCTATGTTGTAGTTTAATTAGCTTTACGATTTTCCAGCAATTCAGTTTCTTCGTTGCGTAGTGTTCCTACGTCTACGTACAAGTTTCCCTATACGCTTACTATTCTAGTCAATTCATCTCACAACTAAAGTCACCAGTGTTCTTGACTAGTTTAATAAAATACTTATCATTTACCAAACCTAAATCTACAGTTTTAGGAGTGCTATTTAATATTTTTCTACAATTTTCTTCTATATCTGAAGTAGCACCAATTAATTTTGCAAAATCATTGGCAGTTCCCACTGGAAGCACAGCAAGAGGAAGATCTAAATTATTGCTTTTCATCAGATTTACAACTTGGTTAATAGTTCCATCTCCACCAGCTGCAAGAATATGATCATATGTTTCATCTATATCTATAAAAGATCTTTCTAAGGGAGTATCAAGGCTAATCCTAAAAGGGATAATCTGTAGATTTTTTTCTTGATATAGTCTTATTATTGTATCCAAATTGTTTAAAATAAGGTTTTCTCCTGAAAAAGGGTTATATATAAATTTAACTTTTTTCATTAAAATTCCTCCTTGAAATAGGTTATATAGATAGTTTAGCAAATATAGAGTAAAAATTCAACAGTGCATTTTAAGAACCAAAAGTTATCTAAAAATATAAAATATATGTAAAGAGACATAAAAATGTGATAGAATAAAATTAACTGAAATAAAACATTTTATGGAGGAAAGATGTTAAGAAAATTACAAAGAGTAATAGATATCTATAAATCAAAGAAAAAAATGATAAAAAAAGCTAGAAAGTTAGGGAAAAATATCATTATAAATGACAGAGTGAAAATAAATCAAAATACAGAGATTGGAGATAATGTATTATTAAATGGATTGATAATAAGAGAAAGTGGAAATGTAAAAATTGGCAGTAATATTTCAATAGCTAAAGGGTGTCTTATTTTAACAGGAAATCATGACTATAAATCTGGACTTCCTTATAGTGAAAATAATATTTATAAAGATGTAATAATAGAAGATAATGTATGGATAGGACAAAATGTTACAATATTAGGTGGAGTTAAAATTGGAGAGGGAGCAATTATACAAGCAGGAGCAGTAGTTGTAAAAGATATTCCAGCTCTTGGTATGGCAGGAGGGAATCCAGCAAAAGTATTTAAGCTTAGATTAAAAGAGGAATATGAAAAATTGAAGAAGGAAAATAAAATAAATATATTTACAAATAAGAAAAGTAATATAGTTAATCCATATTAAAAATTAGGAGAAAGAGATGTCTAAAAGAGAAAAAGATCAACTTATATATAATGAGATTGAAAAAACATACACTAAAATAATAAATCCAAGATTAAATAAAAAGATTAAATATTTTTTTAAATTAAGAAGATATCCAGGAGAAAATGTAAAATATATATCAGAATTATTTTTAGAAAATGGAATAAAAACATTTGAAGTTATTGAGGCTAATAAATATAAAACTGTTACTAAAGAGGTAGTTGGAAAAACATTAACTGAAGAGTTAGAAAATACAAATAATTCAGAAAAAATAAACAGATTGATAGAGAAATATGTTGATATTGTGAGTAAAATTATAAGCTTAAATGTATATTTTGGAGATTTTAATTATTATAATTTTATAGTTAATGAAAAAGAGGAGTTAATTGTTATTGATCTTGAAGATTATAGAAAAGATTTTTTTTCAAAGTTTAGAAAAAAAGAGATGATGAAAAGATTAAAAGCTAAATTAATTTATATGCAAAATATTATGAGAAATAAAAATGAAAATTTAAATGGAGAGAAAATTTATTTAAAAATAGAAGAAAAACTAAAAAATATGATATAATTAAAAAAATACTATATTATAGGTGAAATTTATGATACGAAGATTAAATAGAATTTTTCAAGACTATATGAGAGAGAAAAGATTAAAATTTGGAAGATATATTTGGGATAGAAAAGAGAAAAAAAAGGAGATAGAAGCTGGAAACTTTATTGAAAAAAATAGTATAAACTCAATTCTCTTTTTAAGATATGATGGAAAAATTGGTGATATGGTAATTAATACAATAATGTTTAGAGAGATAAAAAAACAGTATCCTAATATAAAAATAGGAGTAGTAACAAAAGGTGGAGCAAAGGGAGTAATAGAAAATAATCCCTATGTGGATAAAATATATAACTATGAAAAAAATAGTAAAAAGATAAAAGAGTTGGCTAAAGAGATAAGTGATGAAAAGTATGATTTATTGATAGATTTTTCAGAGATGTTAAGGGTAAACCAGATGATGCTAATTAATTTGTGTAAAGCTAGATATAATATGGGATTGGATAGAAAAGATTGGAAACTTTTTGATATTTCAGTTGATAGTGGAGTTGATTTTCAATGGACTGAACATATAACACAGAGATATTTAACTTATCTTTTAAAATTAGGATTAAATAGAGAAAAAATAGATCTATCTTATGATATATATTTAAAGAAAGATAATAGTAAATATAGTGATTTTTTAAATAGTATAGTGGAAGAAAAAAAAGTAGTTCTTAATCCATATGGAGCAAGTAAACACAAAAGTTTTTCTTTAGAAACTCTTGATAAAATAATTAAATATCTAAAAGAATTAGATATAGGAGTTATTCTCCTTTATTTTGGAGATAAATATAAAGAATTAGAAATATTAAAAAAAGATAATAAAAATTTGTATATTCCAAAAGAGATTTTAGATATAGAAGATAGTGCATATTTAATAAGTAAAGGAGATTTTGTAATAACTCCTGATACTTCAATAGTTCATATTGCTTCAGCATTGAAAAAGCCAAATATTTCTGTATACCCTCCAAAAGGTGGAAAATTTGGAGTAGATCATTTAGTATGGGCTCCTAAAACAGAGGGAACAAATGTTATTTTTTGTAGAGATAAAGAGAGTAAATATGATGAGATTGATATAAATATATTTAATTTTGAAGAGATGAAAGAGTTAATAAAAAAATTAGTTTAAAAAAGGATTAAAAAATGGCAGAGAAATATAAAAAGAGTCAATATAAAGGATATATTCTATATTATTATGAAGAGAAATATTTTGACTTGGGAAAAGAGATTATAGATAAAAACTATAAAGAGATAAAAATTTTAAAAGATACTAAAAGAAACTTTGTTGAAATAATCGAAATTAGCTCAAAAAAATATGTATTAAAAGAAAATAGAAATGAGCATATTATTCCCCAAAGAAAAATAATGACTCTGTTGAAAAAAGGGGAAGCTTTAAGCACTTTAGAAAACTTGTATAATTTAAAAAAAGAGAGAATAGATGGTTTTGTAGAGCCATATTTAGTTATAAATAAAAGAAAATATGGAATGATTGAATACTCAGCACTAATAATGGAAAATATTAATGGAAAAGAAGATAGAAGATATTTAGATGAGATAGTAGAATTGATGGTTGAGCTTCATAAGAAAAAGATCTATCATGGAGATTTTAATCCAGGAAATTTTTTGCTTGAAAATAGAAAAATTAGGATAATAGATACTCAAGGGAAAAAAATGAAATTTGGAAGTTACAGAGCTCATTATGATATGCTAACTATGAAGATGGACTCCTATCAAGAAATGAAATATCCATATTCTAAAGATTTTTTCTATTATTTAGCATTAGGGATGAAAAAGATTAAGAAACTTAAATTTATTGAAGAGATAAAGAAAAAAAAGAAAGAGCTTAGGGAAAAAGGATGGAAAATATGAAGAAAAAGGTGCTTTTCTATAATGGTAGCTTAAGAATGGGTGGAATAGAAAGAGTTTTAGTAGAGGTTTTACAAAATTTAGATAGAAGTAAATTAGATATTGATTTAGTAATAGAGGATGGAATAAGAAGTTTAAATGTATTTGAAAAGGATATTCCAAAAGATATTAAACTTTATTATTTAAAACCTGAAGAAATTATAAAAAAAACAGATTTCTATAGGCAAAATAGAAAAAATATATTCTATAAGATAATGTATAATCTAATGATGGTATATGAAGGATCTATAAAAAAGCAAAACCTTAAAAAAATTGTAAAAGATAAGCACTATGATGTGGTGATAGATTTTGATATGGGATTATCAAAGCAAATAGATCTTGTAGATGCTAAGAAAAAAATAGCATGGATACATGCAAATATTAAAAGTTGGTATGTAAGAGAAGATAGAATAAAAAGATTAGGAGAAAGATTACAAAAATATACAAATATAGTAGCTATTTGTGAAGCTATGAAAGAGTCGACAATAGAGCTTTTTCCTTTTCTTAAAGATAAAATAATTAGAATATATAATCCATTTAATTTTGAAAGAATTATAGAAAATTCAAAAGAAAAAGTAGATAAAAATTTAAAAGAGTACTATGAAAAAGATTTTATTGTTTCTATAATGAGATTAACTGAACATCAGAAAGATTTTGATACTCTTATTTTAGGTTTTAAATTAGCAAAAGAAAAGGGAGTAAAGGAAAAATTATATATATTAGGAGATGGACCAGATAGAGATAAAATAGAGGAAAAGATAAAAAAAGAGGGAGTGGAAAAGGAGATAATCCTTTTAGGAAATGTAAAAAATCCATATCCTTGGATAAAAAAAGCTAAAATATTAGTTCATAGTTCAAGATTTGAAGGATTACCGACAGTTCTATTGGAAGGGCTCATTTTAGATAAAATAGTTATCTCTTCAGATTGTCCAACAGGACCAAAAGAGATTTTAGAAAATGGAGAGATAGGATATCTCTATAATATTGGAGATTATAAGAAATTAAGTGAATTAATAGTTGAAAATTTAGAAAATTCAGATATTGATTTAGATTTAATTAGAGAGAGAATTTTAAAATATAGTAAAGATGTAGTGATAAAGGAATATGAAAAGATATTATAATGAGGTGAAAAAATGTCTATTATTAATATTATTAATATAATTAATAATAGTATGTACATACTATTGATTTTAATATTTTTTTGGAATTTAATAATAATTTTTTTCAAGAAAAAAAAATATAGAAAGAAAGTAAAAGAAAAAATAAAAGTTTTTAATTTAGGAAGTTCTCATTCCTATTTTAGTTTTAATTATGAAAATGAGAAATGTCAAAATTTTGCAGATATATCACAAACTTTTTATTTTGATTATATTATTTTAAAAAAATATTTTGATAGACTAATGAAAAATGGATATTGTTTTTTAGTAATAAGTTATTTTAGTTTTGCATCAAAAGAATATTGGGTTGAAGAAGATTTAATAAAATATTACAAGTTCTTAGATGTAAGTAAATTTAAAGGTAAATATAAGTTAGAATATATTATTTTTAATTATTTGCCATTATTTTGGAGCATTAGAAAGAAAATAAACAAAAGAAAAAAGAAAAATATAAATTTAAAAAGTGATAATAGGCTAAAGGGACAGGTAAAAAAATTAGAAGAAAATAAAATGCTAAACTATAATATTGAATTAATAGAAAAAATAATAAAAAAATGTAATGAAAAATCAATAAAAGTTATTTTATTAACTACACCTTTCACTAAATATTATAATAATTTTTTTAGTGATGACCTATTAAATAAAAGTTTTTATTCTGAGATAGAAAAAATAAGAGAGAAATATAGTTTATTATATTTTGATTTTTCTCATGATTATATAAATTTTAATAAAGAAGAATATTTCGCAGATTATGATCATGTTTCTGAAAAAGGAAGTAAAATATTTATGAAAGTATTAGAAAAAAATTTGATAGAAAACAATATAAAAATAGACTTATAATAAGATAGAGGTGAAAAATGGAAAAAATATCAGTAATAGTACCTGTCTATAATAGATTAGAGCATTTAAGAGCTTTATGTATATGTTTAATAAAACAAGAAGAACAACCATATGAATTAATAATTTCAGATGATGGTTCTTCAGAGAATGTGATAGATTATATAGAAGATTTACTTCCTGAAATGAATTTTAAAGTGAAACATGTTTATCAACAGGATTTAGGTTTTAGAAAAACTAGAGCTTTAAATAATGGGGTGAGAGAATCAGAAGGTGATATACTTGTTTTTTGTGATCAAGATTTAATTTTTCCAGAAACACATATAAAGAATATAAGAAAAGAGATAAGAAAAAATATTTTTTTAATGGGAAGACCCCATTCAACAACAGAAAGTGAAAAAGATAGAATAATAATTAACTTAGAAAAAGAAAAGAGTTATACTGAAATTATAAATATAATACCTAAAGAATATATAGACTCAGTAAGAAAAACTTTAAAAAGAGATAGAAATAGAAGAATTTTAAATACTTTCAGATTAAATAAAAGAGGAATAAAATTAGTAGGAATGTCTTATGCAATGTATAAGGAGAATTATATAGCAATAAATGGATATGATGAAAAATATATGGGATGGGGATTAGAAGATGATGATTTTGGAAATAGATTAATAGCTTTTGGAATAAAAGGGAAAGAGTTTAATTATGAACCAATTCAATTACATTTATATCATCCATTTGATCCTACTAAAAAACAAAGTGCAAATGAAAAATATTATTATGAACAAAAAGAAAAAATTTTAAAAAATAAACAATTTTATTGTGAATACGGTTATAACAATACTTTAATGCAAGATAAAACTATTGTTAGAATTTTAAATAAAGCTGGAGGAAAAAAATGAATTATAAAAAATTAATAAAATTTATATCTTGTTTTATTCCAAGTAAAAACTTAAGACATAAATTTAGAAAAAGTTATGATAGAAGAGTTTTAGAAAAACAAATAAATTCTCTTAAATATGGGGAAGGAAAGAGAAAATTAGAAGTTATAGAAAAAGAATTTCCAAAAATTTTAACTGTTGAAGAAACATTAAATATGATATTAAATAAAAATGTATCAATAACTAGGTTTGGAGATGGCGAATTTAACTTGCTAAGTGAAAATATAAAAGCACAAAATATATTTCAAAATAAAAGTGATAAATTAAAGAAAAGGTTAATAGAAATATTAAATAGTCAATTTGAAAATATTTTGGTTTGTGTTTCTCCTTTAAGAGATAAAGGATATAATAAAGTTTTTTCAGAAAAAGAACCAATGTTTTTAGAAAGGTATTGGTTATACAAATGGAATGAATTGAAGAAATATTTTATAAAAGATAAAATTTATGGAAATCTATTACTTTCTAGAGTAGATATTTTTTATGAATGTAAATTAGAAAAAATAAAGAAAATTTGGGAAGATAGAAAAGTGGTTTTCGTTTATAGTAAAAAAGGAAGATTTGAAATAGATAATAGACTTTTTAATAATATTAAAGAATATGAAGAAATATTTATACCAGCATTAAATGCCTTTGATAAATATGAAGAAATATTAGAAAAATGTTGTAAAAAAAATAAAGAGTATCTATTTTTAATAGCAGCAGGACCAACTGCAACAGTTTTAGCATATGATTTAGCTTTAAAAGGATACCAAGCAATAGATATTGGGCATTTTCCTAATTGTTATAAAGAATATTTAGGAGAAATTTTGAGTCCAGAAATATTACCAAAAGAAAAAAATGGGGATGAATAAAGTGACAAAAATGATTAGTGTAGTTATGATTACTTATAATCATGAAAAATATATAGAAAAAGCAATAGAAAGTGTATTAATGCAAGAAGGAGACTTTGAGTTTGAATTATTAATAGGAAATGATAAATCTCCAGACAATACAGAAAAAATTTTAGAAAAATATAAAGATAATAAAAGAATAAAAATTTTTAACAGGGAAAAAAATTTAGGAGCAACAGAAAATATATATGATTTATATTTAAAATCAAAAGGAGATTATATAGCGATTTTAGAAGGAGATGATTATTGGATTACAAAAGATAAATTGCAAAAACAATTAGAAATTTTAGAAAAGAATAAAGATGGAATTTTATGTTATACAAATTCTATTGTTGTAGATGAAAATAATAATAAATTTGATGGAAAAACAGTAGGAACTATGTGTATAACAAATTTAAATTCACTTTTAATAAATGCAGGAAGAATTCCAACAGGAACTATTTTGTATAAAAATCTTTATAAAGAAAAAGACAAAATGGAAAAAGTAAATAAGTTACTACATTCAAGTGAAATTATAAGTGATTTAAGTTTATTTGCAGTACTAATAAAAAAAGGAAAATTTTATAAATTAAATGAATATACAGGAGCATATAGATATATAACAGATTCGAAAAAATCAACATCTTATTCTTCAAGATCAACTTTATACAAAGAAAAAGAATTATATAAAGTTTATAAAGGAATAGCAGAGTATTATGAAATGAAAAGATTAAAAAAATTCTTTTTTGTAGGAAGAAAAGAGTATAGACTTTTAAAAGAAATAAAAAAAACATCTGAAAGAAGTGAAGAATATTTAGTAGAAGAAAGGGTTTTTAATAATAAATTAAAAAAATTTATCTATATTCTTTTTAGTCCTTTAGATAATTTATTTTGGAGTTTAAATAAAAAAAAATATAGGAAATGATAATATTAAAATATAAAAGATAGTTTTGTGAAAATCAGGAAGAATTTATAGGAATTTAAATTAACAGATACAATTGTAAAATGTGGAGGAAAAGAATGCGATTAGGAATAATGCAACCATATCTTTTACCATATATTGGATATTGGCAATTATTAAATGCAGTAGATAAATATGTAATTTATGATGATGTTAATTATATAAAAGGGGGATGGATAAATAGAAATAGAATTTTAATTAGCAAAGAAATTAAATATTTTACTGTAAAACTAAATGGAGCTAGCCCAAATAAATTAATAAATGAAGTTGAAGTTTCAAATGATAAAATTTATAAGAAAAAGATGTTAAAAACCATAGAAGAAAGTTATAAAAAGACTCCTTTTTTTAATATAGTATTTCCTATAATAAAAGAAATTATAGAAAATGAAGAGGATAATTTAGCAAAATATTTAAAATATTCGATAGAAAAGATATGTAATTATTTAGAAATTAAAACGGAATTGTTGCTATCTTCAGAGTTAGAAAAAGACAATTCTTTAAAAGGAAAAGATAAAGTAATAAGTATATGTAAAAAATTAGAAGCAACAGAGTATTATAATGCTATTGGAGGGCAAGAATTATATTCTTTTGAAGAATTTAAAGATAATGGAATAGAACTCAAATTTTTAAAAACAGAAGAAATAAAGTATAAACAATTTAATAACGAGTTTATTTCTAACTTGTCTATTCTTGATGTAATGATGTTTAATTCTAAGGAAAAAACAAAAAAATTTTTAAATAGTTATAGTTTAATAGGAGTAGAATAGTGAAAGAAATTGGTGGATATTTTGAATTTGAACAGTTAGTTGATAATGAATATTATAAAGACTTATTAAAATTAAATACTGGAAGAAATGCTCTTGTCTATTTAATGAAAGCTAAAAAAATAAAAAAAATTTATATTCCATATTATTTATGTGAATCAGTTTATGAAATATTAGAGAAATATAATTATGAATATGAATTTTATCAAATTAAAGAAGGTTTTTTACCAGATTTTAATAAGGAATTATTAGAAGATGAATATTTATATATTGTTAATTGCTATGGACAACTTAGCAATAATGTTATAATTAAATTAAAAGAAAGATATAAAAATATTATATTAGATAATACACATGCTTTTTTTCAAAAACCTATAGAAAATGTAGATATTATATATAATTGTAGAAAATGGTTTGGAGTACCAGATGGAGCATATTTATCTACTAATTGCAATTTAAAAGGAGAATTAAAAAAAGATTTTTCTAAAGAGAGAATGAAACATTTATTAGGTAGATATGAAGAAAACGCTTCTAATTACTATAACTATTTTAAAGAAAATGATATTCAATTTAAAGAAGAGTCTTTGAAAAAAATGTCTGATTTAACTCAAAATTTAATGGGAGCAATTGACTATAAAAGAATAAAGAAAATTCGTAAATTAAATTATGAATATCTTGATAAAAAATTAAAAGATATAAATAAATTAAAATTAAATACTCCCAAAATACCATTTTGTTATCCATTATATTTGGAAAATCTTGATGTTGAAAACTTGAAAAAAAAATTAGCAGAACAAAAAATTTATATTCCAACTTTATGGCCAAATGTTATAAAAGAAAATCCACAAGAGAGTATAGAATATAAATATGCTAAAAATATTTTGCCAATACCTTGCGATCAGAGATATAATAAGAAAAATATGGAAAATATTGTAATTAATATTTTTAAAATTTTAGAAGAAAGTTTATGAGGGAGAAAAAATGAGTAAACAAAACCAGATATTAGTAACTCGTTCTTCAATGCCAACTTTTGAAGAATATTGTGAAGAAATAAGAGACTTATGGGATACACATTTTTTGACAAATATGGGAGCTAAACATAAACAATTAGAAAAAGATTTACTTAACTATTTAAAAACTTCTAATATTACTCTATTTACTAATGGACATTTAGCATTAGAATGTATAATAGCTGTTTTTGATTTTCCTAAAGGTGGAGAAGTAATAACAACACCATTTACATTTGCTTCAACAACTCATGCAATAGTAAGAAATGATTTAAAACCAGTATTTTGTGATATAAACTCAGAAGATTTTACTATAGATGCTTCTAAAATTGAAAGTTTAATCACAGAAAAAACTTGTGCTATAGTACCAGTGCATGTATACGGGAATCTTTGTAATGTAGAAGAGGTAGAAAAAATAGCAAAAAAATATAATCTAAAAGTTATATATGATGCTGCTCATACTTTTGGAGTAGAAAAAAATGGAATTGGAGTATCAAATTTTGGAGATGCTTCTATGTTTAGTTTCCATGCAACTAAAGTATTTAATACAATTGAAGGTGGAGCAGTAACATATAATGATTCTACTTTAAAGAAAAAACTAAATGATTTGAAAAACTTTGGAATAACAGGACCAGAATCAGTTGAATATGTTGGTGGAAATGCTAAAATGAATGAGTTCCAAGCTGCTATGGGAATTTGTAATTTACGTCATGTAGATGAGGAAATTTTGAAGAGAAAAGCAGTAGTAGAAAGATATAGAGAAAGATTGGAAAATATTGAAGGAATAAAACTTTCTATTATTCAAGAGGGAGTTAAATCTAACTATGCTTATTTCCCAGCAGTATTTGATAATTACAAATATATGCGAGATGAAATATTTGAAAAATTAGGAGCTGCAAATATAGTTGCTAGAAAATATTTCTATCCTTTAATAAATGATTTTGAATGCTATAGAGATAAATATAGCTCAAATCAAACTCCAGTTGCAAAATATATAGCAGATAGAGTTTTATGTTTACCATTATATGCTGATTTAGAATTAGAAGTAGTAGATAGAATTTGTGATATTATTTTAAAATAGAGGGAGAAGTTTATGAAAGGAATAATATTAGCAGGAGGAAGTGGAACAAGACTTTATCCTTTAACTAGAAGCATATCAAAACAGATATTACCAATATATGATAAACCAATGATATATTATCCTCTTTCAGTATTGATGCTAGCTGGTATAAGAGAAGTTTTAATAATTTCAACTCCTAGAGATATTAGATGTTTCCAAGAGTTATTACAAGATGGTAATGAACTTGGAATGAAAATAGAATATAAAATTCAAGAGAAACCAAATGGATTAGCTGAGGCATTTATAATAGGGGAAAAGTTTATAGGAAAAGAGAGTGTATCTTTAGTATTGGGAGATAATATTTTCTTTGGACAAGGCTTTTCTCCAATATTAAAAAGAGCAGCTGAAATAAAAAAGGGAGCAGAAATTTTTGGTTATCTTGTAAAAGATCCTAGAGAGTATGGGGTAGTAGAGTTTGATGAAGATATGAATGTATTATCATTAGAAGAAAAGCCAGAACACCCAAAATCAAAGTTTGCAGTTCCTGGATTGTATTTTTATGATAATACAGTAGTAGAAAAAGCTAAAAACTTAAAACCTAGTAAAAGAGGAGAGTTAGAGATAACAGATCTTAATAAACTATATTTAGAAGAAAAAAATTTAAAAGTTAATCTTTTAGGAAGAGGATTTGCTTGGTTAGATACTGGAAATCATAAAAACTTGTTGCAAGCTTCAAATTTTATTGAAACTATACAAGAAAGACAAGGAAACTATGTTGCATGTATAGAAGAGATAGCATATAAAAATAGTTGGATAACAAAAGAGGAATTACTTAAATTAGCTGAACCATTATTAAAAACAGAATATGGAAAATATTTAGTAGAAATAGGGAATGAAAATTTTTAAATAGGAGAAACAAAATATGTTAAAAGGATTATACTTTGTAAAAGAAGAATTGGAAGAATATAGTGGAGTATATAAAAAAATTAACTCTCAAATAAAGGCATTGGAAAGATTAGGAATAGAAATGGAACTTTCATATTCTGTTAAAAAAACTAAACATTATTTTAGGAAAATTGATAATTTAACTATAGATGAATTTCCACATAGTTTTTTAGGTAGAATGAAAAAGAAATTTTTTTACTATAATAAACTACAAGATTATATATTGAACAAAGAATTTGAATTTATTTATGTTAGATATAACCATTTTGCTGATAGATACTTTATAAATTTTTTGAAAAATTTAAAGAGTGAAGGAATAAAAATATTTTTAGAAATACCTACTTATCCTTATGATGAAGAAATTAAAGATATGAAAATAAAAAATATATTAAAAGAAAAAAAGTATAGATATAAACTGAAAGAATATGTAGATAGAATAATTACTTTTTCAGAAGATGATGAAATTTTTGGAGTAAAAACAATAAAAATAAATAATGGTGTAGATATAGAAAATATAAAAGTAGTAAATAAAAATAAAGAACAAAATAATTATGAAATTAATTTTATTGGAGTTGCTATGATTTCACTTTGGCATGGGTTTGACAGAATGATATTATCAATGGCTGAATATTATAAAAATAATCCTAAAGAGATAGTTAGATTTCATATAGTTGGAGATGGAGATAAAAAGGTAGTAACAGAATTAAAAGATTTAGTGAAGAAGAATAATTTAGAAGAACATGTAATGTTTTATGGTTATAAATCAGGAAAAGATTTAGATGAAATATATAATAAAGTAGACATAGCAGTAGGAAGTTTAGGATTTTCTAGAATAGGCTTAAAAGGAGGTAGTCCGTTAAAAATAAGAGAATATATAGCTAAAGGGGTACCTATTATTTTAGGATATGAAGATATATCATTAAAAAATACATTAGATTTTATTTATCAAGTACCAAATGATGAATCAGTATTTGATTTATATAAAATATTAGATTGGTATAAAAATTTAGATAAAGATTCAACAAAAATAAGAAGATATGCAGAAGATAATTTAACTTGGGATAAACAGATGAAAAAAGTAAATGATTATATTTTAGAAACAAGGGAGAAAGAAAAATGTTAGAAAATCTAATTAATGGAAAAGAAAAACTTGCAGTTGTTGGAATGGGATATGTAGGACTTCCACTAGCAATAGCTTTTTCTGAAAAGAATTTTAATGTTATTGGTTTTGATATTAATCAAAATAAAATTGAAAAGTATCTTAATGGACAAGATCCTACAAACGAAGTCGGAGATGAAAGAATTAAAAATAGTAAAAATATAGAATTTACTTCTAATGAAAGTAAATTAAAAGAAGCAAAATTTATTATTGTTGCTGTTCCTACTCCTGTTCTTGAAAATAAAATGCCTGATTTAAGAC
>ENA-OPVT01000909-OPVT01000909.1-human-gut-metagenome-genome-assembly--contig:-NODE-909-length-20231-cov-2.700040_pt1 | contig 20231 bp, 18 predicted proteins | sample MGYA00241499_ERZ501990 | MGnify/ENA primary metagenome ERZ501990 (study PRJEB25962, sample SAMEA2042104) | human gut metagenome | biome: human gut; feature: human-associated habitat; material: faeces...
GCACCGGGATTCGTTTGTGTCAAGGAGGGGGTATCGCTACTTTCCTCCCGAATGATATTATTTATATAAGCCCTATTCTTAGAATGTGAACTGTACGCGAGCCTGAACTGCGTGTACGTTCTTGTCATGAGGCAAGCGGTCGATGTTTACGCGGTGCCAAGTGTAGTCAAGCATTACTTGAGCATACTTGTTGAAAGCGTAGTTCAAACCGATTGTTGTTGAGTAGATGTCGCCACCACCAACTGAAGTTGCGCCGATACCTGGGAAATCCTGAAGGAAACCTGCTGCATAGTATTGGTCACGACCAGCTGAGTAGTACTCACCTTCTGTCAAGTCGTTAAGACCTGTGTAGTTGAAACGACCTACGATTTCGAGCGACTTGCCGCTGAGACCGTTCATCACACCGTTGAACTTGTCGTAAGAGTAAGCGTTGCCGAAGAACTTGTAGCCCAACTCAACGTAAGCGCCGTTGAAGTGGTTGGTCTTAATCTTGTTGGCCTGCTCCCAGAGAGCTGGGTCACCCCAACCGTCGATGTTGTCCTGGCTTGCGATGAAGATTGAGTAAGAATCGCGGTGTTTTGTAACAACTTTGTGTTTGTACTCTGCACGTACGAAGAAATCCGGCTGTACCAACAATGCCTCTGCGCCGAAGTCGATCACTTCGTTTGCCCATGGCAATGTAGCGCTACAGAAGATGTTGTTCTGGTCTACGTAAGTTTCGAGCGACTGACCCAAAGAAATGCTCTTCTTCAAAACTGTAGAACCCTTTGTTGTAACTTCTTCGCCACCACCAAGCTTAGCGTAACGTGCGCTGACACCTACGTGGAATGCGCTGTTGACGTCGCTGGCGTTACGATACAACCAACGGCCGCTCAATGTCAAGCCATTGTAGCCTGCGTCCAAACGGTTGTAAGCGCTTTCAGTGAACACGCCCTGATAAGCGAAGAAATGATCGTTTGAGAACTTGTAAGTGATACCGAGTTCACGACCTTCACCAATTGAAGACGCCATACCTGGACGAGAGATGAAGTGGTAAGAACCGAGTGAAGTCTGAGCAGCCATTGTTCCAGCTGGGTCATTGTAGTAACCAACTTTCACAGCGTGTGTTCCCTTGTCAGCCTTGTTTGCATACTGCAAGAAGATGTTTTTCTGAGAGAACTTGCCACCGCCGAAGCCGAAGTCAGCATAGAAATACCAGTTTTCACCGTAGCTCATGCTTGTGCGGATACGTGCATCGCTGATTGTTGCACCACTCTTCAACGGAGTGGCCTCTGTATTGTAGTAAGCAGCGTCTGCCATGAAACGTGCGCCGACAGTAAACTTAACCTGCTTCTCCTTATTGTTGATATTCAAAGTCGGGGTGTTGTCAAAGTCCTGTGCTGTAGCAGAAAGAGCCATAACAGCCAAAGCCGACATGAAAATATATTTTTTATTTCTCATTTTAGTTTCAATTTAATTTTTTAAGAATCAATTCTCTTTCCTAAGCTTTATTGTTGATTAGTAACCAAGCTTGTTGAGGAGTTCGTTTGCGTCAGGCACTGTAAGAGGAGCCTGGCTGTTGTCAAACTTCTGACCAGCGTGGAATGGGTTAGGCAAGTTTGCGTTGCCGCGCATACCGTTGTCAAGCATGTACTGGAGGTTCATCTCTGAGTGGTTGGTGAAGCATCCGTCCATGTAGATAGGCCATGTCTGGCTATCGCCTGGGAATGTGCTTACGCTTGTCTTAGGAACTGTAACCTTCATTTCGTCGAACGGTGTCTTATAGCCATAGTTCCAGTAGCCCATGTGCTTAGTGAGCTGAGCCTGTGAGTCGAAAGAGTATGGGTGGTTGATCATACCTGCACGGCGAACCATGTAAGCTTGCCATGGGTTGTTCATTTCAGGATAGTTGTTAGGTGCACCTGAGATAGCCGGGCCGATGATGTGGCAGCCGTGATCTTGCATGTACTTGATGAAGTCTGCCAAACCGGTTGGAGTGTCGTATGCGATATCTGTTGCATAAGCAGGTGTGGCTGTCCAAAGGAGGTAGCACATTGGGATACGTCCTTTGTATACGCTGTATGTACGGTTAGCTGCGTCAAACGAGAATGTTTGGAGGATAACCTTACCGTTGGTGTTACCTACATTGACTTTACCGTTTTTGTAGAATGGCTGGCCATCGGCTGGTTTTGTGATGATGTTCCATCCCCACTTGTCAAGCTCATGGTAAACGCGGGCTTCCATATCGCTTGGCTGTGCCCAGCTTTCCTTAAACTCGATGTAGATACCAGGACGGTTGCCGCTGTCTTGTGGGTCGTCCTTGTATGCGTTCGAGAAGTCATAAACCAAGAAGTCCATATAGCGGGCTTGTGCTGTGTAAGTCTTGCCCTCTACTGTTGTTGATGGTGCTGTTGCACAGATTTCAAGGAGTGATTTACCCTTAAGTGAGTTCTTCACGTGATAAGGAAGGATACGACGACCTTCTGCGTCGCGGTTCAGCATCTTGCCTTCTGCGTATGCAATCTGGTCAGCGAGTGCGCTGATGTAAAGACCGTTGCTGTAAACCACCTGTGCGTTAGGATTTGCTGCCCACGCTGCCAATGTCTCAGACAAAGGCTTGTTGGTTGATGCAAATTTTTCGCGAGCCTGCTCCTGGCTGTCCTCGTTGAACCAAGCACCAGCGTCGAGCATCAAAAGCTCTGCATAGTAGTAGTTACGTGGATAGTAGCTGTAGTAGTTGCCAAGGTCGTTGTTGTACTGTGTGTTGATGTCTTCTTCTGAGAAGTTACATGGTGTACCGTCTTCGTAAGTAAGCGAACGATAGAATGCCTTGCGGATGTTAGGCACCTGGTCGCTGAACACGGTCTGGATGTTGGTTGTGCGTTTCAAGTTGTCATCGTGGAGTGACAATACGACACCGTCTTTTGTTGCCTGAAGGTCTGACTCCAAGTAGTCGGCACCCATATCGCGTGCCCAACGCCAAGAAGCCTCTGTTTCTTCCGGTGTCCAGTATGTACTACCGCGGTGTGCGATAACTGCGTACAAAGGTACATAGTCACGTACTTTTGCGAGGTCGTCGTTCAAAACTTGAACCTCAAATTTCTTTGCCTGCTGATTGAAGTCAACGAATTGCTGTTCATCAGAGCAAGATGTAATGGCTGTTGCGGCAACAAGGCCCAACATACCAAGTTTTACAATCTGTTTGTTCATAAGTAATTAAAAATTATAGATGAAAGAATTTCAATAATTTGTCTGCTCCGCACCAGTTTCAATAACCGTGGTGCAAAGTGATATTTTTTATCAAGGGATTTAAAAGTGCCGCCCAGTTTTAGTTTTATTTGCCGGACGGCACTTATTTTCCTAATTGTTATTTATTAGCGTTTTTCTGCTCTACAAGATATTGTTCCTGCTTGTAAGTGAATGCCATGAATACGATTGAGAGTACGCATGCTCCGATAAGGAGGATGAATGTCCATTCCCAACCTGCACCTTCAGCAACATAACCGATAACGATGTTTGCCAAAACTGCTGTACCGAGCACGTAGCCCATGAAGCCTGTCAAGCCGGCAGCTGTACCAGCAACATTCTTCGGAGCCAAGTCGAGTGCCTGAACACCGATCAACATCACAGGACCGTAGATCAAGAAGCCGATAGCGATCAAGCAGCCGATAACCACGTTCAAGTTGTCGAGGTTTTCCATGTAGACAATGATTGCAACGATAATCAACGCCATGAAGATGATTGTCGGCAACGCGCGGCGTCCGTGGAACACCTTGTCGCTCAACCAACCGCAGATGATTGTGCCTGGGATGGCTGCCATCTCGTATGCGAAATATGCCCAACCTGCATCTTTAAGGTTGATACCTCTTTCTGTAAGAATTGTAGGAGCCCAGTCGAGACATCCGTAACGAACCATGTATACAAATGCGTTTGCGATTGCGATGTACCAAAGCAGCTTGTTGCTGAGCACTGTGCGGAAAATCTGTGCTGTTGAAAGCACTTCTTCCGACTTCTTGGCATCGTAGTTCTTGCCGGCGCAACCGCTCCACTTCTCAATTGAAGGAAGACCGCACGATTGTGGGGTGTCGCGAATCATCAAGTATGCGAGAATGGCGATAAGAATAGCTGTCGCTGCAGGGAATGCGTAAGTACCGATAAGGAAGTAGTACTCTTCCTGTGCGCCATAGAACCATGAACCGAACCACATAGCACCGTAAACAGCCATCGGGCCTACCAAGGCTCCACCGACGTTGTGGGCGCAGTTCCAGAACGACATCCATGTGCCGCGTTCCTTGATCGAGAACCAGTGGGTCATCACGCGTCCGCACGGAGGCCAACCCATACCGTTAAACCAACCTACGAGGAAGTTGAGCACTGCCATCAATGTAATCGCCAAACCTTTGTTTCCAGCGCCAATCCATTGAATAGGTACAATCATGAACAACATTGACAACGCTGCGCAGATAAGTCCCAACGGGAGGAACTTGCGGGCGTCGCTGCGGTCGCTGATTGATGCCATCAAGAATTTTGAGAATCCGTATGCAATGGCGTTCATCGAAAGAACGATACCAAGCTCGCCTTTTTCAAAGCCAAACGGCGCCAACGCCGGGATAGCCATTGAGAAGTTCTTACGGACAATGTAGAAACCGGCATAGCCGATAAAGATACCTAAAAATACCTGCCAACGATAGTTCTTATAAGTTGAATCTATCTTCTCCTTTGCCATCTCGGGCTTAAAGGGAGGGGGTGTTAAAAAACCTGACATGATTGAAATAGATTTTTGTGTAGTTTTTATTATAAGTTAATTTCTTAATCGCTTTCTTTTCGGTTTCGTTAGAAAAACTTTTGTTTTTCGTTCGCAAACATAGTAATATTTTTTGGATTTCACCACGAAATTTAGGAGAATTTTTTCCAAAAAAATTACTATGTCACGAAGAACAGGTTTAAAATCAACCAATTACAATCCTAAACAAACCATAAAAATTATGCTCAAGAGCTTTGAGGGAAACACCGACGTATCCCCTCAAACACTCCTACTTACTTGTTCAATTTTTCCGTTGCCTCAAGGTCGAGAGCGCGTGCAAGTATGGATATCGGATGCTCCACCTTCGTAGGTGTCGACATCTCAATCTGCCACTTGCAGGTTTCGCAATCGGTTGCCACAACATCGACTTTCGCCTTTTCTATCTCTGCAAAAAGCGACGAACCGATGCCTTGCGAGGTTTCATAATTTTCCTTCTTGAAACCGTATGTTCCGGCGATGCCGCAGCATTGCGACGGAAGAACCGTCAGCTCCATACCCGGAATCTTGCGGAGAAGGTCGATTGAATAATACGACCATCCGAGCTTCTCCATGTGGCACGGTGTGTGGTAAGCGGCTTTCAAATGGAAATCATTGCGAAACTTCAATTTCGCCCCGTTTTCAATCAACATATGCACAAAGCGGGTTGCAAGATTAATCTGGTCGCGCACGTCGGAATTGTCCACACCGAGCAAGTGAGGATATTCATCGCGCATAGTGAACACGCATGTCGACGAAACTCCCACAACCGGGCGATTGTCCTCGTTGACCGACTTGCGTATCGACGACACGTTGAGCGCGGCCTGCTTCTTCGCCTGATTGATCAATCCGTTGGAAATCAAAGCCACACCACAGCACTTCTCCTCATCAAGGAGATGCACACCATAGCCGAGAGCGTTGGCTACAGCCACGAAATCCTTGCCGAGTTGCGGATAGTTGTAGTTGACATAGCAACCATGGAAGAAGCTGATATGCTTCTTAAACGCATCCTGACGCGCTTCGGAGTTGCGCTGGAACCACGTTTCGAATTTCTGTCCAGAATATTTCGGGAACGTGCGGTGCCCGTCGATTTTAAGCACACTGTCCATCACCATCTTCACCGGCTTCAAGCCGAGCGCGAAATTGGTCACAGGAGCGACCATTGTGGCGAATGTGCCCATAAAATCGGTGTTTGCGAGCAGTTTGTCGCGGAGCGACGGGCGGTGTTTGCTGTATTTTATGCGCGCCGACTGGATGATGTCGCCGATTTTCACATTCGACGGACAAGCCACCTCGCAACGCTTGCAGTTAAGGCAATATTTCAACGCCTCGTCAAAAAATTCGCCTCTCTTCAAGCGGAGACGCTCGCCGTCGGGTCCTGCCTGCTTCGGACCTGGATAGTTCGGATTCACCGGAACCACCGGGCAGTATACCGTGCAGACTGTGCACTTTATGCACTGCTCGAAATTGTTGGCGGAAATGTTTTTATCTTGTAAGTTTTCCATTGTTTCCTTTCGTTTATTTCAAATTGTCTGCGACATACAATGCGGTCAAAAGCGCCACTCCAGCTCCGCACCCCTCATAGAGAGCATTGAATCCGCTGAGCACCGAACCTGCGGCATAGAGATTCTCAAGCACTTTGCCTTCTTTCTTCACATTGAAATTGGCATCGGTGGCAACTCCGAACGTCTGATAACCCTGCTTGTTGAAGAACTGCGGGTCGCACCATTCGGCACGGTCTGCCGCAAAATCAACATCGAGTCCGAACACCGGCTCCACAATTTCGTTTGAATGAGCCACCAAGCCGTTGCTGAAGAAACTGCCTGTGGTCAGGATATAATTGTCGGCTTTTATGCCGTTATCTGCATGATTTATTGTGTATACAGCCTTGACCTTTCCTCCTTCGACGTCGGCACGCACCACACTGTCGCCAAGCATAAACACGCCTCCAAGACGCTCAAACTCGCGGCGAAGCTGCTGCTGTGTGCGGATCCCTGACACCGAAGGTGGCATTGTCGGCACTAAGACTACAGACGGCACTGCTTTCCGTAACGCTTTCACAAGTTTCTGAGAAGCGAGTCCCACTGCGGCCGGCAATACCACCGCATCAACCCCAATAGAGTAATTTTTAAGTATGGTCAATAACTGATTATGTATGTTCTCTTTGTCAAGAACACGCGCAATGTTTGTGGCGCGCATTTCCGTAGGGCTTTTGCGCAGACGGTCGACCTCTTCGATATGAATGAGCTCCTGACAGCACTCGGCACCCATGTCCTCCAACGCGTCGGTCACGAATTTCATGTTGAAATCCAAGAAACCTGCGATGTTGGCAACACGCACCTTCTTGCCCTTGAATTCTTCAGCACCCTTGAAACGGCAGAATTCCGACAACGTCAGCCAAGCCGGTTTCAATGTGCCCATCGGAGTGAGATGCAACGCATTTTCCGTTGCCTCGCCTTCCACTTCCACACCACTGTCGGCAAGCAGTTGTTTTGCCTCGGATGCATATTTGGCGAAATCTCCGATTTTCTTATATGGATGAGAGGCTTCGAGTTTCGCAACTGCCTCCACAGGATTTTCCACAGCTGTACCGTCAGGCAGACGGTTGAGCAGCTCGAACGAGCCGGAAGAGAAATGCAATGCGCTCTGTCCGGCAGAGATAATGGCGCACTTGACGCCCTTCTTCTGCAAGCGGATGCCACAGGCGAGTCCGCTGAGGCCGCCGCCGATGATTACTGTATCGAATTTCATTTTTCTACCTCCTCGTTGTTAAGTTTCATGTCGCACACACCGCCGTAAAGCCACTGTGTGAACTCATTTTCTCTCAAAGCATCGCCCCAAGCCACTGGATAAACACCTTTCCAGCGTTCATTGAGGAATGTGGCAAGATTGCCTTTCGCCTTCTTCGCGCAGTTGTGAGCCTCGCCGAGAAGTCCGGCGGCACGGCAGGCGCAAAGTTCGCCCTGACACGTTCCCATACCCACACGGGTGCGGCGGCGCAGGTCGATCATATTTGTCACGTGGAGCTCGTTCAACGCGTAGTTGACCTCTCCCACCGAAACATCCTCGCATTCGCACACAAGGCTGTTGTCGTATTCTGTGCTTGACGGGATTTTTTCAGCAAGTTCACCATGACGATGATATGCGGATTTCTGACCTACACTCATGTCGAACGATTTGCCCGACGGCACATCCTTCGGAGCGCGAGAGCCTGGAAGCGGAGTCTCGGCTGTGACACACTTCTTGTCCACGCCGAGCTTCTTGCAAGCCAAGTCGGCAGCCCATTCCGCCATCAAGCGGTAGGTCATCAGCTTTCCGCCGGTGATTGTGGCGAAACCCGGCACGCCGTCGCGTGTCTCATGGTCGAGAAGCACGATGCCGCGGCTGATGTTTCGTCCCGAAGGATCATCGTCGCTGGCAACCAGCGGACGCACACCCGCATAAGCGCGGAGGATGCGTGTCGACGCCAACGCCGGCGCGAGTTTCTCGCCCTCGGTGAGCAGCAAGTCGACCTCATCGGGAGTGACGCGCATATCGTCAACCTCGTCGAAGCCCACGCGGCTCGATGTCGTACCGATAAGGCAGATTGTGTCGCCCGGCACGAGGATATCGGCGTTGGCCGGCTTGCGGCAACGATTGAGCACTATATTGTTAACACGGTGTCCGAAAATCAGCAACGAGCCTTTGGCTGGGAACATACCTACACGGCAGCCTGCCATAGCGGCGATGTTGTGACCCCAGATACCACCAGCGTTGATGGTCAACGGTGCGAAATATTTGCTTTTTTCCTTAGTCTTATGGTCGAAAACCTCAACGCCAATCACGCGGTTCTGCTCCTTGACAAGCGAAAGCACCTCGTGATACACAAGGATTTTCGCCCCATGGGCTTTTGCGTCGATAATGTTGGCGAGAGTGAGGCGGAACGGATCGACAGAGCCATCAGGCACTTTCACCGCTCCGACAATCGTAGGATTGACCGACGGCTCCATGCGCTTAGCCAACTCCGGATCGATGATTTCGGCGTTGATGCCAGCCTCTTGGCACGACTTAACAAACGTTGCTTGATATGCCAGGTCGTCTTCCGGCAGGGTGATGAACAAGCCGTCGTTCTCCTCCACGCAGTGGCTTGCCACCTTGCGCAGAATCATGTTTTCCTTGATGCACTCCGAAGCCGACTCCTTGTCGGTCACCGCATAGCGGGCGCCGCTGTGAAGCAGTCCGTGGTTGCGGCCTGTGGCTCCCGAAGCGAAATCGAAACGCTCCAGCAGCAAAACGCGCAAGCCACGCAACGCGCAGTCGCGCGCCGTGCCGGCTCCTGTTGCTCCTCCTCCTATGACTATTACGTCATATTCGTTTTCTTTATTTACCATGTCTCTTTAAACTAACGAAGTATCAAAATAAAATCTCTGGTTTCTATGTCAAAACCGTTTATGTTTCATTTCACAGCAAAATTATATACAATTTTTTATTCACGAAACTTTTTCCGAAACTTTTTCTTGAAAAAAGCAAAAAAAATTTCGTCACGAAAGCAAAAACTTTCGTTTTTATGTTATAAAACATATTTTTATAGCACAGGAGCAAAAAAAACTCCGAAAGCGGGAAGACTTTCGGAGTTAATCTTTAGCAAAGCGCAATCACTGCGCAATGACTAAATACATTCTTTCATCTATAATTATATTTGTATGCTTAGAACTCAAACGCCACGCGAGCCTGGATTGAGTGCAGGTTCTTGTCGAGCATGAATTCCTTTGTATACTCTTGGTTGAGTTTCTGATAAGAATAGTTCAAGCGAGCTACGATATTATCAGTAACATAGTAGTTTACGCCCAAAGTGAACGTGTCTGCCTTACCGCCGACTACTGACTGGTCAGCCACGCCGAATGACTGGTGGAGAGTGCTTGAATAGAACTTGCCGCCATAGAACATGTGGCCTGCCATAATGTCGTTAAGATCGGTGTGGTTGAAGCGTGCTACAACCTCAAGCGATTTGCCTTTCGGACGGTTCATCAAAGCTTCAACACTGTTGTAGCGATAGTTCTTGCCAAGAATCATGAAGCCAGCCTCAACTGTATAGCCATAGAATTTGGCGTCCTGGTCAACACCCATAAGACCCTGGTAAGCCGACAGCGTTGGGAACATTGTTGAAAGCAGCGTTCCGAGCGATGAAGTGAAGTTGTAGTCCCAGTCGCGCTCACGCACATAGTCAGCGTGCAACCACTCGCCCTTCACATACACCTTCTTATAGCTTGCCATCACTTCGGCACCGAATTTCAGACCGGTCTTCACGTTGTTGATTGTTGCATTGAGGAATTTGGTGTTGTCAACGCAAGACTCAAGATTTGAAGACAAATTCACTGTGCGGTTGTAATCGTCAGAACCGTTTGTGAAACCGTTTGCGTCAGGACGTCCGTAGTTTACAGAACCACCGGCATGGAATGCCCAGTCGTCACCGCTCACGCGTCCGAGCAGGCGGGCTGACAATGCATAGCCCATATCACCGCCTTTGACAACTTCTGTCGGGTTTGAGAATTTCTGTGAGAACACACCACCCTCAGCCCAGAAGTATTTGTGATAGTAGCGATAGCTGACACCGATTGCACGGCCTGTGCCGAGAGCAGCTACAGTAGCCGACTTATTGATGAACGGATAGTCCATCGTGCTCTGGATATTCTCAGCCGAGAACGGCTCAGCGAAGTTACCCACACGGAGGAAACCATTCTTGTTTGTGTGCCAACGCAGATATGCGTCCTTCAACCAGTTTTTCGAAGCGAAATCAACGTCAAGCTTCATATCCACCTTCGATCCGATTTTGCTTATGATGCGGATGCGTGCGGCAGAGAATTTCGCGCCCGAACCGCGGTCTGTGTAATCGTCGATATAATGAGCACCGTCGATAGCGACGCGACCGCCGACACGGAATGAGAACTTGTCGTTGTCTGACTTGAATTTCACAAGACCCTCATCCATGTAGCCTTGCAACTCGCGTTGTGCTTCGGTCAGTTCAGAATTGCTTTCCTGGGCAAACAATGGCATCGCGCCAGCCATACAGCAAACACCCAAAGCTAAGATATATTTTTTCATACTGTTATTTCAATTATATATTTCTTGTTCGTGGTTAGGTTTATTTCGCATAATGAAGTTCGTCGAGCACTTGCTGTGCAGTCTTCACCGGAGTGTTTTTGTGCAAGTTGTCTGGCAGACCGCATTTTGCATTCGAGCGGAAATAGTTCAGACCCTTTGCAAGATAGCCCTCAAGAGTCTCGCGGTAGAAATTGATAGCGAGGTCGGCGTGGTTGGTAAACGCACCGTCAACATAGTTCTTGTCTGCTCCACCTTCCTTCTTCGGGTCGCACCACGGACCTGTATACTTCAGGAGCTGCTCCTGAGTGTTGAATGTCCAAGCGTGGATGTCCATTCCTGTGCGGCGGATCATGTCGCCCTGCCATGGATACAAGCTTGTAGGATAGCCCGTGATATAGTCGATGTTCGGGCCCATTGCAGTAGCACCGTTGTCGATTGCGAAGTTGATCTTCTCAGCGTAAGACACCGGCGTAGAGCTTGTCACATCAGCCATCAGGAACAATGTAGGAATCTTGCGTTTGAACTCCTTGTTCATATTGATAAGACCGCCGAGGCTGAATGTCTGAAGGATGATACGGGCCTTTGTGTTGGCGATATCCACATTTCCAGGAACACCGTCTTTATAAGCGATCTTTTTCATTTTGCTGGCGTCCTCATCATACCAGCCGTGTTTCTTCAAGCATGCGCACAATGCTTTCTCCATGCCTGCAAACAAGTAAGGAGCCTTTGTCTCGATATAGACACCCGGACGGTTGCCGTTGTCGTATGGGTCTGGCTCATACTGAGTGCTGACATACTTTCCGTTCTCGTCACGGTTCACGATACGCTTGCCATTGGCGTCGCGCTTGATGCGGTAGCCCTCGGCAATCATAAGCACGTCGTCGAGAGTAAGGATGTCAAGACCTACAAACGAGCTGCGTGCCTGCTCCGGGTTGGCTTCGTTGAACCAAGAACCGATGTCGAGTTTCAGCAACTCATCATAAGTGAACGCGCTCACGTAGTCGTTCTGGCGGCTTGGATAGACAACCTCAACGTCGGTTGTGCGGAGAAGGCTTTCATCGTGAAGCGCAAGGATTACACCGTCTTTTGTTTTCTGAAGGTCGCACTCGATGTAGTCAGCACCGATGTTACGAGCCCAGCGCATAGCAGCCTCACTCTCTTCCGGAGCCCAGAACTCTGTTCCGCGGTGAGCGATGACGATGTTTTTGGGAGTGTAGTCGATCACCTCCTTCTGCTCGGCAGAAAGAGCATGAAGTTCTGGAACGTCCTTTGTGGAGTATCCATCAGTTCTCACATCGTCCTGACAAGAGAACATACCCAGGCAAAAAGAGGCAGACAGTAAATATACTGGCATCTTTTTGATGCAAGTGAAGTTTGATTTCATAAATAATATTTTGTTAATTAATAAAAAATTAGGTTTTTATCCTTTCTATTTTTTCAAGCATCTCCCTTTGCTGACGTCACACAAAAAGAGAACCGTCCGGCAGTTACGTCCTACTGCCAGCCGGTGCCTATATTCCTATTATTATTATTTTGTTCTGAAGATAGATTCATCTCAATTGCCGAAAACACAGCATCGCCACAGGCAACACCGTCCATAAAAACTACAGACTCAAAAAACGGCTGGGAGAAATATCCCTTCCCTGTAGAATCAGCACAATTGCTTGAATAACAAGTGTTTAGCGTAAGCTTTTCCATTTTTTAATTTTAAGAGTAAAAGTTTCTCGTTCGGTTTCGCTTTAGTGCGATGAAAGTCATCATCTTTCATTACGCCAAAAATGTATAAACAATAATTGAGATACGAAACTTTTTCGGTTGTTTTTTTCATTTAAAATCGATTTTTATTTCATTTTGAAATTTAACAATGAAATTTATATGTTATGCAACATATTTTGGGGTCTTTCACTAAAAATATTTTGCAAAACTGTTATTTTTTCGTTATTTTGCAGAGCGAATCAAAAACTTTGAAATCAAATCATAACATATAATAATTCACATGACTAAAGACGAAAGGCAATCACTTATCCTCGATCTGCTCATGCAACAGGACTCGTTGCTTGTCACCGACTTGTCTGAGCAACTCAACGTCTCATCGGTTACGATACGAAAAGACTTGACAGAGCTTGAGAAAAAAAAGAAACTCTACCGCAACCACGGTAAAGCAATCCTCATAGACCCTTACAGCGAAAACAAGAATGTAAGCGAGAAGGAGCGGCTGTATGTGGAGGAGAAACGGCTCATCGGCGCAGCGGCAGCGCAGCTGGTCACTCCGCGCGACTCCATCCTCATTGCTTCCGGCACCACAGTCCACGCGTTGGCGCGCAACATCCACACGACCGACAAGCTGACCGTGATAACGGCATCGCTCGAAGTGGCGCGCATCCTTGCCAACGACCACAACGTCGACATCATCGAGCTTGGCGGAATCCTCCGCCACAGCAGTTTGTCGGTGGTCGGCAAATATGCAGAGTCGGCATTGAGCGACTTCTCCTGCAGCAAGTTGTTTATCGGTGTCGACGGCATCGACCTCGACTTCGGCATCACAACAACCAACATGATGGAGGCAAGCCTCAACCGCGTTATGATACAAACCGCGCAAAAGACCATCGTGCTCGCCGACTCATCCAAATTCGGACGCCGCGGCTTCAGCAAGATCGTCGACACAAAAGACGTGGACCACATCATCACCGACTCGCACATCTCTCCGTCAACGGCACACGCCATCGAGGAGATGGGCATAGAGCTGACAATTGTTCCTGTCCACTGACCTCCAACCAAGCACAAATAAAAAAAGCAATCCCGGAAACCATCGTCTCCGGGATTGCTTTTTTTATACCTATATATACTGATTAATATGCAAACATCGGATAGTCTGCCATCATGGCGTTAACCTTATCGCGCACAGAGCGGATAACCGCCTCATCCTCGTTGTGGCTGAGCACCGTGTCAATCATCTCGACGATGTCGCCCATGAGGTCTTCCTTCACGCCACGTGTAGTGATGGCAGCCGTACCGAGACGCACACCCGACGTTTGGAACGGAGAGCGGCTGTCGAACGGCACCATATTCTTGTTGGCAGTGATGTCGGCGTCAACGAGCACCTTCTCTGCCACCTTGCCGGTGAGTTCCGGGAAACGGGTACGCAAATCCACAAGGATGCAGTGGTTGTCTGTGCCGCCGCTCACAATCTTGTAGCCCTTTGCAATCATAGCCTCCGCCATAGCCTTGGCATTCTTCTTCACCTGCTTCTGATAGTCTTTGTATTCCGGCTGCAAAGCCTCGCCGAAAGCCACAGCCTTGGCGGCAATCACATGCTCAAGCGGACCGCCCTGAACACCAGGGAACACCGCAGAGTCGAGAATTGCCGACATCTTCTTCACAACGCCCTTAGGTGTTGTTTTGCCCCATGGATTCTCGAAATCCTTGCCGAGCAGAATCAAGCCGCCGCGCGGACCGCGGAGAGTCTTGTGGGTTGTAGATGTCACGATATGCGCATATTTCAACGGATTGTCGAGCAGTCCGGCAGCGATAAGTCCGGCAGGGTGAGCCATGTCGATCATCAACAACGCGCCTATTTCATCGGCAATCTTACGCATACGGGCATAGTCCCACTCGCGTGAATATGCGCTCGCGCCTCCGATAATCAGTTTCGGACGCTCGCGGAGAGCCACTTCCTCCATCATGTCGTAGTCGACCAAACCGGTGTCTTCCTTCACACCATACTCAAGGGCATGGAAAACCAAGCCTGAGAAATTCACAGGTGAACCATGGCTGAGGTGACCGCCGTGCGACAAGTTCAATCCGAGGAATTTGTCGCCTGGTTTCATCGTTGCCATAAACACAGCCATATTTGCCTGTGCGCCAGAATGCGGCTGCACGTTGGCATACTCGGCGCCGAAGATTTCCTTCACGCGCTCGATGGCAAGCGTTTCCGCCTCATCGACCACCTGACATCCGCCATAGTAGCGGTGGCCGGGATAGCCTTCTGCATACTTGTTTGTGAGGCACGACCCCATGGCGCGCATCACTTGGTCGCTGACAAAGTTTTCAGAGGCAATCAACTCTATGCCTTTCTTCTGGCGCTGATGTTCGCGCTCGATGATGTCGAAAATCAAATCGTCTCTTTTCATATTGGTCTTATATAATAAGTTTTATAATTATTTCTTTTTCTGCACCGACCAGCCAAACTTGCCTATCTTGTCGCCAAGTCCGTAATAGTTGCCGTGGGCATAGGCGATAAGGTCGGCTGCCTGCATATCGAACGCTCCGGTTTCCGGATTGATGAAACGCTCGTCGGCAAGCGTGCAAAGCACTTCAGATATAAACATGTCGTGGCTGCCCAACGGGATTATCTCCTTCACGCGGCACTCGATAGACAGCGGCGCCTCCTCAATATATGGAGCCTGCACCATCATGCCGCGGCGCGGAGTGAGCCCCGTTTCAGCAAACTTGTCGTAGTCCCTGCCCGACCTCACTCCACACCAGTCTGCGGCACGCGCCATGTCGCGGTTTGTGAGATTGAGCGTAAACTCCATGTTTTCCTTCAGCAATGCGTAGCTGTGACGCTCCTTGCGCACCGACACATAGCACATGGCAGGGTCGGAACATATCGTGCCAACCCACGCCACGGTTATCAGGTTATAGTTTTCAGGGGCGTTGCCACACCCCACAAGAATAGCCGGAAGCGGATAAATCATCGCGCCCGGACGCCACACTTTCTTTGCCATTAGCCCTTACTTCAGTTCTATATCCTCCTTTTCAATCATCCGCTCGCAGTAGCGGCATTTCAGCGTAACATTGTCCTTGTCGATGACGTTGAAATACGTGCGCATCGGCTCGTTGTTGGTGATGCACTTGGGATTGGTGCACCGCACGATGTCGACAATGTCGTCGGCAAGCGTCACCTTGAACTTTTTCACCACTTTGTAGTCCTCGATGATGTTCACGTTGACGTTTGGCGCAACCAAAGCCAGGCGGTTGAGCGTTTCTTCAGGAAAAGTCACACCCGACACTTTCAAGATGCCTTTTTTGCCGAGTTTCTTGCTGTCGAGGTTATATCCGATTGTGACACTGCCCTCCACATTTTCCAAATCAAGCAGACGCACCACCTTGAAAACGAGGTGGGACGGAATATGGTCAATCACCGTGCCATTCTGCAAAGCGGCGACGGCGAGTTTGCTGTTATCGTTCATTTTCTCTGAGTTCCTTTACGTTAATACCTAAAACTTTGCAAATGATTGCCTGACGGGCATAGAGTCCGTTCTGCGCCTGCTGGAAATAGTAGGCTTTCGGATTGTCGTCGACATCCTGCGAAATCTCGCCTACACGTGGCAGCGGATGCAGGATGCGCACCGTTGGCTTGCTGTCGTCGAGCATCGAATTGTGGAGATTATATAGATTCTTCACACGCTCATATTCCTCAAGGTCGGAGAAACGCTCGCGCTGCACGCGCGTCATATAAATGATGTCGCTCTCATTGATCACGTCCGGCGAGAACTCGCGAGTCTCGCGGTAACGGATGCCGTGCTCATTACAGAAGTCCTTGTATTCCTGTGGCATTTGCAGCTCGTTGCACGCCACGAAATTGAACGTAGGGTTGAAATACGACATTGCCATCAGCAGAGAATGCACCGTGCGGCCATATTTCAAGTCGCCCACCATGGTGATTGTCAAGTCGCGCAGCGTGCCCTGAGTCTTATAGATAGAGTAAAGGTCGAGCATTGTCTGCGACGGATGCTGGTTGGCACCGTCACCGGCATTGATGACCGGCACACGCGACACCTCCGACGCATAGCGCGCCGCGCCCTCAAGATAGTGGCGCATTATTATCAGGTCGACATAGTTGTTGACCATCATGATTGTGTCCTTTAGCGTCTCGCCCTTCGACGAGCTCGACGTTGCCGCATCGGAAAATCCAATCACCCGTCCGCCAAGACGGTTCACTGCGGTTTCAAAACTCAGGCGGGTGCGTGTCGACGGCTCAAAAAACAGAGTCGCCACGACTTTGCCCTCAAGAAGTTTCCGGTTCGGGTTTGCCTCAAAATATTTCATATCCTCGAGCAAATCCAGCATCTCCTGCTTTGAGAAGTCGGAAATCGATACAAGACTTTCGTTTTCCATATATATATCTTCGTCTTATTGAATAAGTTAATATCCGAATAAAAAAATAGCCAATCCACACAAATCGTGCTGACTGGCTTATATCGTCGACGACAACGCCGCGGTGTCCGCTTGCCGGAAGTACCGCTGGAATAAGACTGTATGTTGGTTCGTCTGCTTCATTGTTGCCGTTCTTTCATTGCAAAGTTACGAAATCTTTGCAATGGGCAACACATTTGGTCCCGCTTTTTCACCTGAATTTTCATTTTTTTATGCGAATTGCTATCTTTGCACCTCAATTGAGGATATGTAGTATCCGATTATTTCAACAGTAAACAAAAATGGCAGAAACCCATACTACGCCGCATGGCACGACATTAATTCATCATACATAAAAACATTCGACATGACAGGCAAAGCTAAAGGCTATTTTCTCGGAGCAGTGGCTGCAGCCACATACGGTATGAACCCACTGTTCGCGCTACCACTCTACGACGACGGCATGGACTCTGACTCCGTGCTGTTTTTCCGCTATCTTTTCGCCATTCCGCTCCTTGCGATAATGCTCAAGGCACGCGGACGCAGCCTGGCGATAAAGCGTTGCGAGGTGGCTCCGCTGCTGTTTTTCGGCGTGATGATAGCGCTGTCGTCGCTCACGTTGTTTCTCAGCTACGGCTACATGGGAGCGAGCATCGCCTCCACGCTGCTGTTCATATACCCCATTCTGGTGGCTCTGATAATGGCTGTAATGTTTCATGAGCGGCTCAGGGCGGCAACCGTAGTGTGCATGCTCTCGGCACTGCTCGGCATCGCCCTGCTCTACAAAAACGAGGACGGGTCGACAATAAGCCTTGTGGGCTCAATCATCGTGTTTTTCTCGTCGCTCTCCTATGCCATCTATCTCGTTGGCGTAAACCGCGTGAAAGCCATCAAGGACGAGCCTACACTGAAAATCACGCTCTACGTTCTCGTGTTCGGGCTCTCTGTGTTCATAATCAGGCTGCTGTGGATTGGACAGATAACGATGCCGTCGCACTGGTATATGTGGGGCAACGTGCTGGGTCTTGCCGTATTTCCCACGGCGATATCCTTCCTGTGCACCACCGCCGCAATCCAGAGCATCGGCTCCACCCCAACCGCAATTCTCGGCGCGCTGGAGCCAGTCACCGCAATATTCTTCGGCATCATGATTTTCGGAGAGACAATGTCGGCACGGCAAAGCGTCGGACTGGTGCTCATAATCGTGGCTGTGACCCTGGTGATTGCCGGAGGAAGCCTTTCGGTGCCGCTGACACGCTTCCGACGTCTCTTCCCGCGTCTGCTCAAAAGAAAATAATGTTGGCTGTTAGCGCAGAATTGCGTAACTTTACGGCCTGATTTCTGAACAGTAAAAATTCAACGATATGACTGCACAAATTCTTAACTTTATAACGTGGGACTGCAACCCCGACTTGATTTCATCGCCAATCACCATCCGCTGGTACGGACTGATGTTTGCCATCGGCTTTATCCTCGGCGCTTGGATTCTGTCGAAAATGTTCAAGCACGAGGGAGAGCGCAGCAGCTGGGTGGATTCGATTTTCGTGATTGTGGTGATTTGCACCATCGTGGGCGCACGCCTCGGACACGTGTTCTTCTACGCGTGGGACTACTACTCGCAGCACCCTTCCGAGATACTCAAAGTCTGGGAAGGCGGACTTGCAAGCCACGGAGGGGCTATAGGCATTCTTATCGGCATCTGCCTCTACTCCTATTTCGTCACCAAGCGCTCGCCGCTGTGGACTCTCGACCGTCTTGTGGTGCCTGTGGCTCTCGTTGGCGGACTTATCCGTCTGGGCAATCTTTTCAACTCCGAGATTTTCGGACATGTCACCACGCTTCCGTGGGGATTCTATTTTGTCGACTCTCTGGAATGGCAGAACATGTGTGCCGAATACGGTTACAAGGTGGCTTGCCACCCTACGCAGATTTATGAGGCTCTTTGCTACTTCGCACTGTTCGGACTGCTGATGTGGATGTACTGGAAGCGCAACTCAGAGGAACGCCGCGGACTGATTACCGGAGTGTTTTTCGTAGTTCTTTTCTTATGCCGCTTCCTCATCGAGTTTGTCAAGAACCCACAGGAAAGTTTCGAAGTGGGAATGCTCCTCAACATGGGACAGCTTCTAAGCCTTCCGTTCATCATTGCCGGTGTGGTTCTCGTTGTCCGCGCATTGCTTCGCCCGCGCGTGGCAATCGACTACAAAAACGAGTTCGCTCCGGAAGAAAAAAAGAAATAGCAAGCCATGTTGTCTTTCTATGACATCGTCGGTTTTTCCGACCATCCTGCCAACCTATCCTCCACCGACAGACTGCTTGGCATAGGCATCATAGCCGCAATCTGTCTGCTGGCATACTTTCTGCTCAAGAAGATAGTATTTCCTCTTGTCAAACGGTTCACGGAAAAGACCGAGACAACATGGGACGACCATCTGTTCAACAGCCGCGTGCTCAACCTGGCGGCATACCTGCTCCCGGCACTGCTCGCCTATATGTTTGTGCCAATGCTGTTCAGCGACCATCCGATGACCGTCACCGTCATCGACAAAGCGTTTCTGCTGCTCATCGTCGCAATATCCACACGGCTGGTATGCGCGTTCATCTCTTCGTTCCAGATTATCAGCTCTGAATCCGAGCTGCTGAGAAAACGTCCGCTGACTGGTATATACCAGACATTCAAGATTCTTGTGGTATGTGTGGGCATAATCCTTGCTATCAGCATATTGCTCAACCGTGAGCCAAGCACCATCCTTGCCGGACTCGGTGCCTCGGCAGCCGTGCTCATGCTGGTGTTCAAGGACTCGATAATGGGACTTGTGGCAGGCATACAAATCAACTACTACGACATCCTGCGGCCGGGCGACTGGATGATTCTCGAAAAGCGCGGCGCCAACGGTCTGGTAACCGCCGTGACTCTCAATTTCGTGAAAGTGCAGAATTGGGACAATTCAGTCACAACCATCCCCACACATGCGCTGATTACAGAGTCGTTTCAGAACTTCCGCAACATGTGGGACGAAGGCGGACGCCGGATGCGCGAACTTGTCTATATCGACATAACTTCGGTGCACAAGTGCTCTGCCGACGAGGCTGAACGCCTGGCGACAATGATTCCCGACTGCCCGACATACGGCACCGACGTGACAAACCTATTCTTTTTCCGATTCTATATGGAACACCGCATGCGCTCAAATCCACTCACCAACGCTTACCCAGGCTGGAATGCAGTGGCACGATCTCGGCTCACTGCAAT
>ENA-OPVT01000943-OPVT01000943.1-human-gut-metagenome-genome-assembly--contig:-NODE-943-length-19860-cov-3.777985_pt1 | contig 19860 bp, 13 predicted proteins | sample MGYA00241499_ERZ501990 | MGnify/ENA primary metagenome ERZ501990 (study PRJEB25962, sample SAMEA2042104) | human gut metagenome | biome: human gut; feature: human-associated habitat; material: faeces...
CGTTAGCTATCGGCTCTAAAAATGCTCCGTCAGCAAGAAAAATTGTATGCGTTATTATACTTGATATACTTATTTTTCCATAGTCCCAACTAAAAATAGATATTTAAGTCTTCTATTTTCGTTTTCATTAACATCGGGAATAATATTTGTAATATTCACCATTATTTTATGATAAATATTAATCATACGGCATTTATTAAATGCAATTAAATATCCACGTTCAAGATCTGGTTTATTAAATTCTGAACAAAATAAAATTGTATTGCCATGATAAAAAATATCAATTTTATTTGTAGACAAAGTAATAACAGAAATTTTATCAAATACGTTTTTTTCAAACGAAATTGTTTTTTCTCCAAAATTTTCTGCAATCACCTGTCTAGCCAAATCTATATTCCCGTGTACAATTTCTTTTTTTATAAATTCTTCTATCTCAATATCATTATCAGTTTTTTTTATTTGATGACGTGAAAGAAATAGGAAAAGAGCAATTGCTGCGAAATGAGCATTAACACTTTCATATATAATCTCGTGACTGTTTCGCTCTATTTTCAAAACAGCAAAATGCCCACAATCCCTCTCAGATATTTCGTAATATATTTCCGGGGCGCCACCATCAACATCGCAGACAACAGAATTATTATAAGATTTCAAACATATATTTCTTACATCAGCCAAACAAATATTATGAGATATTTGAATTTTATAATACAAGTCATTAAATGTACTGATCATATCATTCAAAAACTATCTCTCCCTTCAACACTTTAAAATCGACCAACATACTCCCCCATATGTTCCGTAGCATTCGCATTAGTCCACACTACATTTGTTTCGGTATTAGGATTTATATAAAATTCTTTTAATTGAACTTGAAATGTAGCGGGAATTTTTGTTGCTGTCATATTATCGGCAGTCGCTATTATTCTATCCCATACCTCACAATTATTACTAAGAACCTTGATAAATCTTTCGACGGAAACTAATCCCCCATAATTGTATTGCTTTATTGACATATCAATAAAATCATCACCATATTCACCCAATAAAGATACCAACAGATCTTTATTTGTGATATTGTTAAATACTCTTGCAACATCATCTGTACAATTCGATAACCAAGCTAAAATATCATCCGCTTTATCAGATTTTAAAATTGCCTCAATAAAATCGTCGGAGTACTTTGCCATGTTCGGATTATTCAGAACTTTTAATACTCTTTCACTTGAATAGCCTTTGGATGTCAGACTTTTATATTTACTCCAACGTGCTATAGCATTTTTCCCGTCTTTTATCCAACCGGAAACCGTTTGACCCAATTTACTGTCTATTATTCTACCAATCGCCAGTTCCATCAAGGGTGCGCTTGCATAACTGGCAAGGGAGAAAAATGCCGTTGCATTTAAACAATCAGCTGCTTGCTCATTACCGTCTATTATTGCGGCAAAATACAGTTCCATTGCATCCATATAGAAGTCCATTAACATATATGTGAACGCAAGAGCCGCTGCAAAGAAAAATACACCTCCGATTACTCCACCAACTGTTCCCAGCAACAAACAATCCGCCATTATACCACACAGAGCAATCAGTCCGTCGCTCATGCTTACGGCAATCACTCCATATATTATTACAAAATACGCCGTCAGATCAAATGTCGAATACGCACCATTAAGCCCATTGCTAAGCTTAAACTCGAACTCGCTGCCGTCGGCATTCTGAATAATATATCCCGTTCCTGTCCAATTTCCGACGGTAATATTCTTCTCGGGTACAACTACCAATTTACCAGAGTTTACGGCACAACGAATATCTTCTATATCGGCAGATGAAAGTTTCAGACTGTCGATCTCCTCCGCATTCTTGGAAGAGATCATCTTGATGATTATACCCTGCTCGGTGGAAATTCTAAGAACTTCCGCCGTAGATACGCTCTGAACCCCCGTATACTCCTCCAGCACCAAGCTTTCAAGATAAGAAGAAACATATCCCGAAGCAAAGCGATAAGCGTATTCGTCGTCGGCGTTATTCCTGTAACTTACTGTGGAGGCATAGTTCCCCAGAATATCAACGCTGAACGAACCTTTTTTCTCGATATCCTTAGAAAATGCGGAAACAGTAACGCAAGGCTCGTAGCTGAATACGCCGTAGCTCAGATATCTTTCGGCATAGATACGGTTAGCCCCTGCCAGTACCTTATTCTCAATGTCAAGCTGCGTGAAATACGTCGTTCCGATAAGGCTGAGGAAGTTGCCTATATACTTATCGTTGTAGACGTTGCTTTCGTTTACCTTTGCCTGCTCTTCGTCGGTGAGCGGCATTTTTCCATACGCCGTCAAGAGCGACTGCGCAGAAATATTTTGATTATCCGTAGATATAGAGTTTACGGAGCCTACAAGAATTTCCTTGGTATCCTCGAATGTTCCGTTTGATGAAACAGAAGCAATGTTGAGATACTGCGTTTTGCCGATTGACGTTAAAGCGCCGTTCCACTCGTAAATAATCTTGTTGTCAATGTAAAGAGCAGGCGAAATAGTATCGGCGTATTGTGCCCAATAGTCATTTTTCAGATTATAGATACTGCTTGGAGTTCCGTCTCCGAAAATGCTGTAAAACTCTTTGTTGGGAACATATCCGACCGTTATAGTCGAAATGTATGCCTTGGGTCCCGATATCACCTGCTGATAACCGTTATTAATACCGATTTTGAGCAGATCGGTGTCGACAATCTTGGAGTCGTAAATATTTTTAACTTGTTCTTTAATTGTACCACAAATATACGGCAATTTCAAGGGAATTTTTGATATAATCTTCTGAACGATCATCTTGCCGGTAACATTAACCGATATTTCTTCAGAAGACTGATCGTCAAACTTGCTTAAATACAAATAAAAGTCGGAAGAATCCTTGAAATCGGAAATATCAACATCAATATTCTGTTTTTCAATCTCGTCCGAAATACTCTCTACCTGCTTGTATTTCTTGAAGCTGATATCGAGTTCGTATTCCTTGCCGTCGATAGTAGTTTTTACCCATGTATGGTCAAAGTAATATGTATCGGCAGACTTGCTGACTTCCTTGCCCTGGATCATGAAGATCCTCAGAGCAGTTTCAATGTTGTCGGTGGCTGTCAGATTAATCAGCTGCCGCTCTGTCACTCCGACAGTTCCCGTAACATACTCAGCCTCATACCCCATGTACCTGAGCATAGCGATAAGCAAGCTTGCACAGTCAACATCGTTACCGCCGTTCTGCTCGTATGTACCGATTGCACCTTTTCGTGAACCTTTGTAAAACTCCGTGTTTACATTGTTGTAAAGATATTCGTATACCGCAAGGGGCGTTTCGAGATGGTCTACTAAATCAGCCATTTCCTCAGTCATCTTTGTTTCCGTTTTTTCATTGGAATCAAGGATCACTCTTGCTCTTGGTTCGGGAGTATACTTGTTTTCATAATTTCCTGTTTCTTCATCATCGTCACCGATATCGATTTTTTCTTCCGTAACGGTGATGTATACGGTCTGACTTACGGTATTTCCTTTCTTATCTGTTGCCGTAACAACAAACTCGAAAGTACCTGTCTTATCGGAAACAAAGCTGAACCCGTCCTCATTTTCCGTAACAGTTCCGCCGTTAGCAGTGCATGACAGCGAAACCTCTCCAAGAACCGACGAGGTGCTTACAACCAGATCGGTTGTTTCATTGGGCTTGATATTGTCCTTTTCGACAGTAACGCCGAGCTTAAGCTCAAATACAAGATCTTCCTTGGTAATAGTAACAGTCTGGGTTTTCTCGGTATAGTTTCCGCTTTCGTCTTCGGCACGGACAATGATCACATAATCGCCGACTCCGACATGAGTGTATACAGCCTTTCCGTTCTCAAATATTACTTCTTCGCCGTTTACAGTTCCGGTAATCGCAGCATTACCGCTGTCATCTGTAGCCACAGCAGTTATTTCAATATTTTTGTCCTCGGTAAATTCAACAGTTACGTCAAGCTCAGGTGCAATCGTATCCATAAGCTGATTGCACAGAACGGTGAAATCATATGTGTAAACCGTATAATTTCCGGTAGTATCAGTTGCCGTGACCTCAATAGTATGCTTTCCCGCTGTTAGATTCTCAAGAATCGCCTTGCTTTCGTTAACGGTAATCTCATTTCCGTCAAGCTTTGCGATAACAGAAGCAATGCCATATTCGTCAATTACAGTTATCTCGGCGGTTACGGTATCTCCCTCTTTAGGATTATTGTCAGAGAGAGTAACGCTGACTTCGGGAGCAGTACTGTCAATTACTTCGATTTCAAGAGTTCCTGTGAAAACAGCTCCGCATTCGTCCTGAACCTGCCACACTACCTGATGTGACCCTACAGAAAGTCCCTCGGCGGATATCTTATCGTTTTCAATGGTCATCAGAACGCCGTCGATCGCCGCCTGCTGATCGGCTATGTTCAGATTATCCGAATATACAAGCTGAACAGTAACAATCTCATTTTCCTTAAATGTAGTTTTTTCGGTTACAAGGTCAAGACTGATGACAGGCACGGTAAGCTGAAAATCCGTATTATTGCCTGCTTCGTCTGCTGCATGAACGTCTATTATAAGGTTGCCGGATTTCTCCGGAACATAACTAAAGCAACCATTTTCATCGAGGGCCACAGCCACTCCGTTGACCTTAACTGTGAACTCTGCAACTCCCGTATCATCTGATGCTATAAATCTGAAATCGCCCGATTCACCTGCCATCAGCATTTTGGGAACGGAGTATTTAACTACCGGCTGATTTGTGTCCTTGATCTCTTCCTCGGAAACGTTAAGAACAAGAGTCGTATCGGAAGTATTTCCGGCAATATCCTCGGCGGTCAACACAAATACATATTTGCCTGCGGTTTCAGGTGTGAATATATACTGATAATTTTCATTAAGAGTGATTTTTTCGCCGTTAAGAGTTACGACGTAATCCTTGATTCCGTTTTCATCGCTCATAACAGCCGAAACGGTAACGGTATCGTTTGTGTGGATTTCGTCACTGTCGGATCTAAGCTCAACGCTCGGAGCGGTTCCGTCCACAACTATCGCCTTACTGCTTTCACCGTAAAGGCCAAGCGCATTTGCCGCCTTTACATTAATTGCAATTATACAGTCGTTCTCGGGAGCGGTAAAAGTGAAATTACCGTCCTCGTCTGTCGAAACGCTTTCGTTTCCTGCTTTAACTTCATATTCGGCAATCTGCGCTCCGTTAAGATTATTGATCCTTCCGCTGACTGCAGAGCCTGTCTTTACAACTGTTGGAACTTCTATATCAATGATAGGAATGACTACGTTTTCGTCGTTCAGTACGGTTATCGTTTTACTTACAACAGTTTCTGAATTGCCGTCGGAAACAGTAAGGGTAACTGTGTATTCGCCAGATTCATTAAACTTGAATGAAGCGTAAGGCTTGTTCGAGTTGCTGATAATTACATTTTCATTATCGCACGACCATTTGAAGTCAAGCTGTGTGCAGAATGAGTCGTCCGCAGTTTCTGAGGATAGGAAAAGTCTTTTGCTTACGCAAGTCGTATCCGAACCAACGATTTTGGTTTCTGAAGCATTGTTTATGTAATTGACATTATCTGAGTCATCAGAAAGCACAGTAATATCGAAAAGCTCCGGAGTTTTGCCGGTTGATGAGACGTTCATCTCAACAGACAATTTAATATATCTGCCCGAAAGATTTTCAACATCCGCATGATTGGTGATATCGACCCAATTACCGAATGCGTTTTCGTCGTTTCCGGCGCAAGCCTTTACCGCGATCATTCCGTCATCATAGAGCTTGCCGTTCCAGTAGATATTCTTCCATACGGTATCAGTAGTTTTGCTGTCGTATACCGCCGTCCATGCACCAGTTTCTTTATAGCTGTGAACAGGCATAACGATATCGTCAGCATAAACTGTAGCTGATTCGCCGTTTCTGTTGAAGTATGTGCATGATATGTTATCCGCAATATTGAGCAGTCCCGCTTCCAAATCGTTAACAGAAACAGGAAAGGTTATTTTCTGATCTTCATCAATGGAAATTTTCTCATAGTTCCATTTAAGCGTTTTTGTCCCGTCCTCATTTTCAATGATCTCTGTAGGCTGCGGTTCGATTGAAGCAATATCTATATCCGCTTTCTTTGATACAGTCATTTCAAATGAAATGTCCTTGCCTGCCGTATCAAAAACTTCTGCGGCAAACTGCTGCATCATTTCATTGATCTGCTCTGCCGTGGGACTGTTAAGATAAATACCGTTGCTGTTTGCGGCTACCGTCTGCATCTGCTTACTGTCGTTTCCGATGGAAAGAGCAAAGATTCTTATGCCAAGATCATATGCGTCTAGTGCAGCTTGTGCAGATTTAGATGAATCTCCACCGTCCGATAAAAGAATGATATATTTTTGCCTCGAATTATCCTCCAAATTATTGAAACAACCAATTGCCTTATTAATACCGCTGGCAATATCTGTACCGCCATTTGCATTCAATTTGTTAATAGCACTATTTAATAAATCCCTATCATATGTGAAATCCTGTAAAACAGTTGCATTTGAGGTGAATTTAATTATCGCACATCTGTCATTCTCTTTCATCTGTGCAACTACTTCTCTCGCAGCATTCTGAGCATTAGTTCTTCTTGAACCGCTCATACTTCCCGAAGTATCTACAACAATAGCAAGATCTACATTGTTTTCCTCGATTTTCTGAGAGCCGAATCCGCTGAGATCAAATTCAAGATTCACGGAATCTTTAGGCTTATCAAGAGATGATTTGTCGGATTTTACAGTCAAACCTATACCGTTTGCCGCACTGTCAATTTTATAGCTGTTTTCCGAAGGGACATTATCGTTGTCCGAACGCTGATCCAAGGTCAATTCATCGGCAACATCAAGTCCAAGGCCGTCGAATTCGCCCTCGTTGAAGTCATCGTCAAGAGTATATGTTTTAGAAATTACGGATTTAGTTCCAAGCAGTTCCCAATCAGAATCGCTGCTGGTAACATTGAATATACTTCAACTGAAATTAATCATATCGGCAAAGATTCTGCCGTTTATATTTGCGATATTAGAATTAAAGGCAACCGTACCGTTAGGAGCGTACATTATACCGTTCATATCGATATTTGTGCCGTTAATTGTAATATTTCCGTTTCTGGAATAAAGCACAACACGACCCGTGGAGATAAAATCATTCACATTATATGTAATATCTCCATCAGCGATAATATAGCAATTTCCGTCAAAAGTCGTACCGCTGATCTCGACCTTTCCGGTAGTTTTAACTGCGCCGTCTATAACGTTTTTATCCTGTATCCTTACGACATCTTCATCGGTGAACTCATAAGCACCTGCCATTTTATGAATACGTGCGTCCCAATCGGGCATCGTTTCCTTTTCGACGTTTTCATTTCTTTCGTCGATATTGATCTGCCAACCATTGGTTGTTATCGTTTTAACAGCGTCTACTTTGCCGTTAAGATAAAGTTCAGAGGCATTACTTACAAAGCCCGCGCCTGTGTATACATTGCCGTTAAATGTACTTTTCCAGCAGTTAAGCTGAAAATTTTCTGTACTGCTGCCGGAGAAAAGTGTGTATGGGGAAACTTCTTCGATTTTATCGGTAGTACCTTCCCATTCACAGATGAACCCAAAATTTTCTGCACCGAAAAAAGCTTCACCATTACAGTTACCGGAATTGTTAAGATCATTCCAATAACCAAATGTCCCGGAAGGAGACATAGGATTAGTGTTTTTATACATCATCAGGCAGTCTTCCTGATTTAAATAATTATCAGGCTGACCAGGAGTCCACTTAGCAAACAGAGAGAAATCCTCGTTTGTAAGCCAAGTCCATTCGGAGGAACTTTTTAATCCGCCAAGCCAATAGGAATTTTTCGATCCACTTTTCAACAAGCTTTCTACACTTTCTTGTTCTTCAGGTGAAGTAATTGTGGCTAAATGACCGCCGAGATTCTCGCAATATTCCTTTGCTTCCGTCCAGCTCATGGATTCATCAAAGAGCTGATATCTATTTCCGTCAAAGGATGTAACTTTGCTATTGCTTTCATTCGTTGAATTATCATCTGCAAAAACGCTCATTGGTAAAATTGCTATCATGTTAAAGGTTATGGCGGCACTGATTGCCGTTGATATGACTCGCTTATTAAGAAAGTCTTTTAGTTTGCGCTTCATTATTATTCCTCCATAATTTTATTGCATATTATCATATTTTTATCTTGCTTAATATTGTGAAGTTTTAGAATTTTTAATATATAATTATAACCAACCTTTTCTTTATATTTCTAACCCAAACGATTTAAGAGTTCGAATATTGTCTGTTCTGCGCTTCTTTAATTCTGCCGTTACCTTTGTGTTTAGTTTTGCATCATTCAACATTTGGTCACGAATGATAATTTGCTGTTGTACCTTCTGACGAAATCTATTTTTGTAGTCATTAATATCTGTTGCTCCGGAAAGGCCGGAAAGGCCTTTCTCAACTGCTTTTACTTTCATTGCAAGAATATTTTCCATATATGGCGTAATATCACCTTTGTAACCTGTCTTTATCAGTAAAAGACCTTCGGAATAGTAATAATGAGGTTTTGTGTTAAATTCCTCTAAATCGCAGCAAATATCCATTGGGGTTCCAAGTTTGTAAAAATGCTCTATGCAGTTGTTGAGATTGATTGCTTCATCAAAAATCGGCAGCATAACGTTTTGGGTTACATTAAATGCATTTTTCATACCATAAATGTCGTCTGATTTATATAAAAAGTGTACTATACTTTTGCTAAAAGCTCCTTCAAGTGACTCAGTACGAACAAACCAATCCATACTTTTTCCCCATACATCACATACATATTGGACTGCACTTTCCATTACATCATCATCAATCTCAGGATTTAATGAACAGTAATAATGATGATTGTTTTTCAGCCAACACTCCGGACTCTTTGTAAAATCTATCGTTCGCCTATAAAGTGAAACAACTCCACCTAAAATTTCAAAAGACTTATAACCTGTTTTTCGTGTCCGAAGCTCTCGATATGTCAAAATATGCAGTATTTCATCATTTACCACCCGTACAAAGTAAGTAAGTTTAGCAACTTTTATTTTTACAAAACCCAACGGTTCAAGAGCTTCTCCGAAAACCTGTTTAAATGCGGCATTCAAAGACAGGGTTCTTTCATTCTTCTTTTTGAAAAACATCGGAATAATATTTGTATCTTTGTCTGCTTTGCTTTCAAAATCCTCATAATCAGAAACCATATATTTCGGCTCAATTCCCAGCACGGAAGCTGCTTCGTACAAAGCGTCCTCAACAAAGACTTCGTTCTTGTTCCATATTTCAGAGATCTGTTCCCACGTTTTTCCCGGAGCTAAAATCGGCTCCCAACATTCACGTCTGCCTTTCGGCGAATGTTCTTCGTCAAACTCGGAACGTCCCACCATCACCGTATCGTGGACATCAGCCCCGGTATGCAGTTCAATATACGTCCAGTCGCTGTCTACAACATCCATGCTGAAACTGCTTGTTTTCATTTCCGCAGCTGTCTGTTTGGCGTCGTCCTTGACCTGTTTGGGATTGTCCCTGTACTCCTTAGAAGCAAGTGTTACCCATTTGCCGCTTTCTGAAAAAGCAAGAATATAACTTACGCTTGATTCTTTCTCAGAGCATGGCACAAGACTTCGTTTTTTCATTACATCACAAAATGCTTTTAAAAACTGTTCTCTGCTGCCGTTATTCTTTATTTGAACCAATGAAAAAAATCTGCCCATAAATTCCTCCTTAAATCCTCGAATATTATATGAATTTTGTTGATCAAACTCCGTCAAAAAATACCATAAACAATGTCATTTGTCTATGGATATCTGAAATACGGTCATAAATTCGGCGTAAGCGGTCATATTGACTCAGAATTTGTCGTAAAAAAGGAAACGGCGGACAAAAATTTGTCCGCCTAATATCAAACAATATTACCGTTGATCCCTACGTAAATATCCACTAAATTGCTGTTATTAATGTAATAGTAAAAATCTGTTATCGGTTGATAACACTTCCGGGATAAATATGTTTGCATTTTCTTACGTGAATTTTTTAACGTGTCATAAGTTCCGGAGTGTCTTGCTCTCACTGCGTTGAAAAGCATAAGCTGCGGCTTATAAACATAAAACTCGTTGCTTTTAAACTCCTTGCTGACAGGAACAAAAAATTCAAGGTCAAGTATTGTTTCATCCGTTCCATAGGTATTTTCTTTCAGAGAAAAAATGATATTTCCTGTCCGTTCCATTTCAAGAAATTTCAGACTTTCCGATATATGCTCGATCAACTTATCAAGTTTACTGTATGTTGATCTTGTCCTATATGACAGCAGCGATTCAACAGATAAATATTGCTTTTCAATTATTTCCATAACTATCCCATCCTATTACTTAAAAATGATCTGCCAGATGTATCTCCACATTTGATATCCCTCCCCGTTTTTTCATTTCGGGGGTAGTATAAATCTTTTTATTCAATTCGTCTACAGATATCTGAAATACGGTCGTAAATTCGGCGCGAGCGGTAGTTTAAGCGTGATTTTATTGTAAAATTTTACTTGATATTTTAATAGTTCTATGTTATAATTAAAAGCAAAGGGAGGCGAAATTATGAAGATTGCCGTATGTGATGACGAAATAATTTTATATGAAGAATTATATACGCTTTTAAACGAATATTCCACATTAAAAAAAGAGCCGATTTTAACTACATATTTTAAAACCGGATATGACCTTTTATCAAGTACTGAGAAGTTTGACATTATATTTATGGACTATCAGATGGACGATATTGACGGATTGGAAACATCCAAACGTCTGCGATTAAAAAATTCAGACGTTACTATTATTTTCCTCACCGCATTTCCTAAAATCGTTTTTCAGTCCTTTGAGGTAAATACGTTTCGTTTCCTTTTAAAGCCGATAAAAAAAGAAGATCTGTTTAAATCTATCGACGATTATCTTGATTCTGTCAGAACAGATGATTTTCTCATATTGAACACTAACGACGGTTCGTGGAAAGTCAGGTTATCTGAAATTATTTATGTCGAATCAAAAGACAAGCACACTATAATACGAACTGTTGACAATCAACTTGAATGCTGCCGATATATGCAGGAAGTTGAAAAGATGCTTCCCAAAGACCGATTTATACGTTCTCACAGGTCATGTATAGTAAGCTTTTTCCACATAAGAAATCACGATAATAAAACTATCTATTTTGATAACAACGAACGTGCTTCCATAAGCAGAAGGTATCTGACCGATTTCAAAAAAGCTTTTCAGGAATACATAGTAAGATATAACACAAAGGACTGATATAATGAACACTGTAATCTCAAATGCCGTCTTTATTATCTCGGACTTGCTTCTGCTTGTTAACCTGATTCTCATAAGCAAATCTGCTGATTTGGAAGAATTTAAACCCGGTTGGATTAAATCGCTCTCCGTATCGGTTGTTCATGGAAGTTATACTCTGATTTTCAGTTCATATTTTGCTGAATCATCAAAATTCATGATGACAGTACTGCTTGCCGTATATTATCTGCGTTTTTTGGTTTTTCCGTTTATCTTCACTAAAAAAATAAGGTTTATTTCATTCTATATGCCTTTGCTGCTGATATCCTTGGATTCACTCATGCAAAGCTGTGCCTTATGGATATTTAAGCTTACAGCCTCGAATTTAAACGAATTGACAATAAACAAGGTCACTTCAATGATATTTCAGCTGTTTGTTCTTGGCTTGATTTGCTTTTTATATAAAAAAGAGCAGTTTAAAAATTTAAGATTTGCATTTAAGTCAACGTCTAAAGCGGTGGGAATATTGATGCTTTTATGTGTCTTTATTATGGAAGGAGTCGTTACGCTTATTTCCTTTGAAACAGACAATATTTCTGTTCAAAAGGGATTTTCAGAATTCTTCCTACTCATTTTAATGATAGTAATGTTTGCAATCATGTTTCTGCTGTTTATAAACAGTATGTCAAAAAAGTATTTTCAAGACACATCCGATCTGCTTTTGAAACAGATCGATACTCAGCTCCGGCATTACAAAGCCTTAGATGATATGAAGAAAGAATTTCATTCTTTCAGACACGATTATATCAATCATATGCAATGTGTATCAGCTTTGATCGCATCAAATAAGAACGAGGAAGCTGTTCAGTACATAAATAAATTATCTAACTCCAAAACCATGACAGAAAAACCGTATGAAAGCGGAAATAATATTTTAGACTCAATCCTTACAGAAAAAGCTGAGTTTGCAAAGGAATGCGATATAGAAATATGCTTGGGCGGTTTGTTTACGCACGATTTTGATCCCGTTGATCTATGCGTTATTTTTTCAAACGCTCTTGACAATGCCATAGAAGCCTGTGGTAAGATCGGAGGACATAAAGTAATTGATATAAAACTGAACGTACAGCAGGGATATCAATTTATTTCAATCAGCAACCCCACAAATGAAGAGAACGACAATCTTGAAACAACCAAAGACGATAAAATACATCATGGGTTTGGTATTAACAATATACGAAATGCTGTTAACAGGCATAATGGAACTATTGATATAAATAACGGCAATGGTCTGTTTTGTCTTAATATTACTCTTAAATTATAACAAAAAGAGGATTCATTGCAGTATGAATTCTCTTTCTAATAATTAAATTGTTGTTCCTGATCATCCTTAATCCCAAGCGACTGTTTCTTCCGATGTATCATTCTCCGCAGCCTGCTGTCCACTGTCCTTCTGACCGACCTATACTTCTGCGTATAGTCATCTTCGATGCATCTACTGAGATTTGCGAACAAACCAAAGATCGTATTTGCAATTACGGCATTTTCAAACTGTGCCATATTGTTCAGCATATTCTGTGCATATTCATTACCATCATTTGCGGACTTTGTAAGCCACTCTACTGCTTTTGTCTTATCTTTCTCAAGTCCCTCTGATCCAAACAGATAAAGCCTGCCGAGCTGATAGCTTGACCACATATTCTTATCTGCGGATTTTTCAAAGTAGTCAACAGCTTTTTGAACATCATACTTTTCTTTTTGCAGATAAAGCTTGCCAAGTGCATACTGTGTGAATTCGTTATCCTCAGCTAAAAGCAAGTATTTCTCGGCTTTATCCAAGTCCTGCAATACGATCTCGCCCTTGAAATATATCTTGCCGAGCTTGTAACAGGCACAAGTATCTCCGCTGTCAGCACACTCTGTAAGCATAGCGAGTCCTTTGTCGATGTCTTGATCTAAATGCTCACCCGAAATAAGTTCAAGGGCAAGAAAACGTTTTGCATTGATATTCTCAAGCTTTATTGCTTTTTCAAGCAGCTTTACAGCCTTTTCCTTATCCTGCGGAATATGTTCACCAAGCAGCAGTTCCTTTCCGTATTCATACAACCCATTCTTGTTATTCATCTCAGCGGAACGTTTGAAGTAATCTATAGCCCTATCCATATCAATGTCAGTTCCGAGACCCTTTTTAAACATAGAGCCCAGTTTGTAATATAGGTTATCGTCAGCCTGATCCTTGCTTTCAAGTTTCAGAAAGCCCGATAATGCAGATTTGTAATATCTTTGAGCGGTTTCTTCACTTTGATTTACATATTCACCCTTATTGTACATCTGTGCAATCGCATACGAAGCATAAGGCTGCCCCTGCGCAGATGATTTACGATACCATAAAAACGCCTGCGACAAATCTTTCTCCACGCCGTTGCCGTAGTAATACAAATTGGCAAGGCTGTATTGGGCGAATTTGTTTTTCTGCTTTGCCGATCTTTCAAACCATTCAAAAGCCTTTTGGTAGTTTTGTTCCGTACCTGATCCGTAGCAATACATTTTGCCTATTCGATATTGAACATATGGCTTCAGTTTCTTTGAGCTTGGCTCGACTTCAAGAAAGCCTTTTAACGCTTCCGAATAATATCTTAGCGATTTTTTCTCATCTTTTGCACCAAGTTTGTCAGTTGAATGTAACTTTCCTAGATAGTGAATAGCAAGAACATTGCCTGACTGAGATTCCGAAAGCAAAATCTGTTCTGCTTTTTGAAAGTCTTCAAGCTTTGATTGCTTATTGTAAATCAGTTTACAGGCTTCTTTGTATGAATTACTCCATTTTAAATAATACTTACTTTTTGGAGTATTATCAACATCAACTGTTACTGCATTTTCATCACTCCAAATGAAATCCTCGGCTGTAAAATCGTCGTTATCTGAAAATATCATTTTATCATTTTCAGATTGCTCAGATTCATCAAATTGCGGTGGAACATCTATGGTTGAATCATCATTCTCGGATTGTTCTGTAGGTTCGGGTTCTTTGACTGCTGCATCAACTATAAGGTTATTCATATCAAGTACGGTTCTGATTATCATATTTCGCACAGGCTGAAAAACCTTATTGTCGGTAAGCACAGGCAGTTCTTTTTCCTTTTGCGTATAAGTCTTGCACTTCAACCGCTCCAAGCTGCACCATTTTTCATAGAGCTGACGGATATTCTCATCTTTTGCAAGCTCCGAAAAAATATTGTTGACCGTTTCCTTGACCTCCGGCGGAAGATATCCGTACACCTTTTTGCCTTTGACATTCTGTAACTGAGAATAAAGCTTTCTAACTAATTCTTCAAGCAGAGGACAATCAAAGTTGCCTTGACAAATATTATCAACTATATTTTCAAATTCTGTTTTGGATACAGCTTTTAATTCATCACGACTTATCGTCTGCTCCTGATAGATTGACTGCAAATTGTCATGGAATATGTCGTTTGCAAAAGCTGAACGTATCTGATCTATGCCTTTAGTAGTCAAAAATCCCTGCTTTGGATTTGTTGAATACACAAGCAGATGAATATGGGGATGATGAGTTGTGTCATGAAAAGCGGCATACCATTTCAGATTGCAAAGCGGAATACGCTGTGCTTTTGCAATGTCGGAAATATGCCTTTTCACAAGTTCTCGCCACACTTCTGAATTATCATAGCCGAGACGCACAGCGTCTTCTCTCCGAAGTGAAACAACATGCGACCATACATTGCCTTTGTGATTAGCTATTTCGTTTGCAACTCTGTCAAGAATGATCGGTTTGTCTTTTTCATTAAACAAACCGTGCGAACCTCTTTTCTGAACTCCTGGACGCATAGCCATGTAGCCTACAAAGTTCTGCCGATTTCCGATAACGTCGGCATTGCGTTCAATTATCATACTGATTAGTTCCGAAGCGTTTTCTACGGTAGGGTTCGCAGTGTAGTCCTCATACTCAAGGTATCTTTTGGCTTCGGGAAAGTCCAAAAGCAGATCACCTATAAGCTCTTTCTGATTTTTTGTAGCGTTATCATTTCTGTCAATAGTGTTTTGATCACGAACTTCAACTGTTTCACGGGTTGCAATGTACTTCGTGTAGTTTCTGCGCTTGTTTTTACTTTTCTGTGTACCGCTTTTCAGATAGCGGCTTGTGACGATAATTTGAGATAAAGCCACGATATATCACCCCCCGTTTTAATTTGATTTAATCTGACCGCTGATACCTCACGGCCTTTTCAAAATTAATGATACCATTGATCCGCTTAACTTCATCCGTACACATAGCGCGAAGCTTGATCATCGTATCATCGTCAATGTCATGCACAGCCGCAAGCATATGTGTAATCGCACCAAGCTCCACTGCAATTTTAAACATGGCACGGGACAGCCTCTGTTCCGTGCCTTTTACAATTCCCTCCGTGAGCGTTGCAAGCTGCGAAGCAAGATAATCCACAAGCTCCGGTTTATTCTGTAAAAGATAACCGCAGTAAAATCTGATTGCCTTTTCCATAAATTCCGTGCGAGACGAGCAGTTATCCGACTTGTATAAGATATCGACCGTTTTCATTGTCTCGGGAAAAACATACAGCGGAAACTTGATTTTTTCTGCTGTGACACCATCGTTTTCCTCTGCAATATCGGCATTTTTCTTTGCCTTTTGCACTTTTGACTCCATGATTTTCGACAACCTCCTTTTTTGACTCCATTTTATCAAGGCTTGTAAAACCTCGCAAAATCGGCGAGCTTTGCTCGTCCGATGTGAATGTTTTGGCGGCTTTGACGCCAAAACTTTAACCAGCAATATATTAAATTCCCCTCAAACCCACCCGAAATCATCTGATTTCTGCCATTCTCAAACTCTGCGAGAAATGCCCCAAATCTGTCCCGACTCGCTTTAGGGTAAACTTACCCTACCGACCTCCGAAACTCGCCACACGAGCCGACACGGTGCGAACTGGAGCGAATTACTGCTCGGAATGCTTTTCAGATTCGGCAGGCAAGGAGTTTCTCGGCTTTCTCGCAGGCTTTCTGTCCGACATCATATCAATAAAATCTCTCACATTCTGCGGAACGACCTTGCCGTAAAGCTGATCCGCATACTTTTCAAGCTCCGCCGCAAGAGTTGTGTTCTTCTGCTCCAGATACATCTCTATGGCAGAGAGCTTTTTCTCGTTTACACTTACAGTAACTGATTTTTTCAACCTATCACACTCCAATAAAATTAATTTTTTGATGAGCTGTCCTCATTCACACTTTGAATAGCGTCAGTCACCTCCTGAGGATAAGTCACTCCATCATAGGTACACCAACTTGTCCAGCTGCCATTTGAAACAGGCTCTTTTGTGACATAACCAACACTTTCAGAGCTGTAAACAACTTCTCCGTTTCCAACATAAACTCCGTGCTTACTGCCGTCGAACAGCCCCAGCCCTGCGACTTCCGGCATGGTATCAAGACCACCTTGTTCTGTATAAACAAGAGTACTGTAATCAGAACCGAACGCTTTATCGGTCGGGCTGTAGTTAAGATATCCAAGCATAAGTCCCGCGTTATCTGCGTATCTGATGCGGTCAGCTTCGTTTCTTTCACCAATAAAACCGTTCATATATCCCCAGCCGGACACATACGCATTTTCCGCCCAAGCCGCAAGATCGGTGCAGTTCTTTGTGCTTTCATCGCTGAACATATACTCGTTTATGGTGCTGTTCATCACCCAAGTGTAGGTTCGCATAAATTCGTCATAGTCTATCTCCAAGCCGTAAGTCGAGTTTATCGCCGCAATTAAATCACTGTCATTTGGAGCAACAGCGAACAAATTTGCGTATGACTCAGCATTAAAATTCTGAACATCTTCAAAGTAAGACATATATATCAGCTGAGCCTTTATGGTCTGAACCTTGACACCCTTTTCGTCCATAGCGTTTGCAATGTCATTACCTGCTGATCGGATATCATCGAGCCTTTGCCTGCTTTCACTGTCAAGAGAGCTGTAAAAATCATCGGCATTAATGTGAAGTTCAGGCACTTGAGCTTCCTCGCCGACCTCCCCAAGAGAAGAAAGCATCACCGCAGGAGCACACAGCAAAAGGAGCAGACCCACCGCAGCACTAAGCACCACAGTCACAAGCTTGCCTCGCTTTTTTTCATCACCAAGAATATATACGGCTGCCTTTTTAAGAGCCGCCGCAACTGTCGCCGACATTACATCACCTCACGAATTTCAAATTCAGTAAACGCACCCTGCGTTTTCATTTCTATGCCGTGCATATATTCAAGTGCACCACGCTCCGTTGCAAACAAAATGGGCTCGCCGTTATGACGAACCCAATCCTCAAAAATATTTCTGCTGTTCTCAGCATAACGTGTTTTCCATATGCCGTATTTTTTCTTCTGCATTTTTATCGACCTCCTATTGTAGTCAAACTCAAATTTTACACCTGTTGGGAACAGTTTTATCTTCCCCCAGCCGAACCAAACAAACCCGCCTTGTAAGCAGGAGCAATGACCTGCAGAAGATACCTCTCATTACCGCACCTGTAAAGGCAAGTCCCTCTTTCGGGATACTTGATAAGACTGTACTCTGACTCTTCCAACTGTAAGGTGTCAATAAATGCCGTCGGCGAGATATTTCCCGGATTGAACAGAAAATGATGTGCAGGAATAGAAAACAGCGGTTTAGTAAACTCCTTTATCTCAGGCAGAAGAAAGTCCTCGATGTTTTGCGAGGCTAATATGAAAGACGATTCCTTTTTACGCACACGTTTCATGCCGTTTCTGATGTATTCTATCGCAGTCATATTGGTCAGAAATAAATACAGCTCATCTATGGCTGCAGCAGTATTTCCTCTGCCTAAAAGCTGATCGCTCATATACGACAGAATGTTGAACAGCAGAGTATCTTTAAGCCGTTTGTTAGTGTCCATAAGACCTTTCACTCCGAAACAGATAAACTCAGCGTCTTTGATATTAGTGTGTCCGTTAAAATATTTTGACTCTGCACCCTTGCACATAGAATGCAGTCCAAGGCAGATATTTTGTAACATTTCTTCTGTGTAAAGCTGCTTTTTAGACTTATCAAAAGCGTAAAACTCCTTTTCCACAAGATCGTATAGATCGGACATCATCGGATAATCCTCATCTATCAGCGTGTCAAAGTCTGTGAGATCATCAATACCGAATCTTGCATAGAGCTTCATCAGCATAATTTCTATCGTATCTATCTCTGCGTCTGTGAAGTCCTTGTATGCTCTGAAAAAGTCTTTCAGATAGCTGATGTGCTGACTGAGCCTTGTGACCTTTCTGAATGTTTCGAGGCTGTCATCTGTGGATCTTTCTCCGTCCGACCACGCTTTTGGCTCAAGCGGATTGATCATAAATTCACCCGACATCATATCAATATATGTGCCGCCAAGGTTTGAACATAAATCTTCGTATTCATGTTCAGGGTCTAAGACCAGAACACTTTTCCCTGCCTCACGCTGATTGCATAAAAGCAGTTTCATCAGATACGACTTACCCTGACCGCTGTTGCCGAGGATAAGGATATTGCTGTTTGTCTTATCCTCTGTACGCTTATCAAAGTCAACAAGAATATTCGTGCCGTACTTATCTCTTCCAACATAAAAGCCGCTCTCATCGGTCTTGCCGCTGTAATTCAAGGGATAAAGATCAGCCACCGAGCTTGCAGGAAGAACACGTTCAAACTGACTTGCAAACACGTTATTGCCCGCAGGATGAACAGACAAGAACCCCTCTTTCTGACGTAAAAGCAAACGGTCAACAGATATTTTGGAACGTGTAAGCTCCATTTGAATATCGGCTTGCAGTTCTTTCAGCTTGTCCTCAGAGCTTGCTTTTAGCTCAATAAAAACAGCTGTGTGCAGTAAAGGTTCTTTGTTTCTGCGTAGTTCGCTTATCAGCTCCACCACATCATTTATGTTATCCTGAGCCTTTATGCTCTCGTTTACATCATTGACAGTTGTCATCATATGGTTTTTCCTCATTGCCTGCTGCACGATCTTTCGCTGTTCTGCGGCGGTAACAAGTCTGTCATATATCCTCAGCGTAACGCCGTTTCTGTCCGCAAGGTGAGCAAGTATAGCCGTTTCTTCCGTACTTGGCGGATACTCCGTCACCGCCCAGCAGGATTTGTAAAAGTTTCCGCAGATGTAATGATCGGTATAAAAGCGTATAATGCCCGGTGCAATGCGGTCAAAAAAGTCCTTTGTATCAATTATCTCAAGCTGTTCTTCTGACAGTTCTTTTTTCTTTTGCTTTTTAGTTCTCATTTGTTTTCGCCTCCAAATCAAATTCGGTTTCTCCCTCGATATCGGGTATCTCATCGCCTGAAATACTCGTTCCGAAATACAAAGCTAGCATACGTTTGATTTCAGACTTAGTCATTCTCCTAGCCGCAAAACCGTGCTCCGATATTGCCTTATCCACACGATTCAGCATACTGAATATCTGCTCGTCCTTTTCACGTCTGAAA
>ENA-OPVT01000948-OPVT01000948.1-human-gut-metagenome-genome-assembly--contig:-NODE-948-length-19790-cov-3.670839_pt1 | contig 19790 bp, 20 predicted proteins | sample MGYA00241499_ERZ501990 | MGnify/ENA primary metagenome ERZ501990 (study PRJEB25962, sample SAMEA2042104) | human gut metagenome | biome: human gut; feature: human-associated habitat; material: faeces...
GCTTTTTTACTGCAACAGCTTACTTTCAGCGTATGCGTTTCTTAAAAATCTTGAACAAATCCGGCTTTTCCTCCGACATAAATTCGTACCCCGGCGCCAAAAGTGCAGCACGCTCGCGTGCTGCTTCCAGATCATGGAACACATCCCATTTGGAAGCCACCAGCTGCTTGCCGTACTGACGCAGCAAATACGCCGGATGGTAGGTAGCAATGCAGTCAAAGCCCTGCTCCGTGCGGAACCACATGCCGCGGTCGCGCGTAATGCGCATATCGGGACGGCCCAGACAATGCAGCGCCACGCTGCCCAAGGCCACGATTACCTTCGGCTGAATAATCTCCAGCTCACGCTGCAGCCACTGCTTAGCGCAAAAATCTGCTTCGGCAATATCCGGTGTACGGTTATTCTTCGGTCTGCATTTGATCACGTTCGTGGTCAATACTCTGTCACGCGTCATCTTGGCTGCCCACAGAGCCTTGTCCAGTAATTGTCCGGACGGTCCGATTAAAGGACAGCCGTAATCATCCTCGACCTGGCCGGGTCCCTCTCCTACAAATACAATCGGGCTTTCGGGATTACCGTACCAGCCCACTGGCGCAATAGCATCCTGACGTAAGGGGCAGGCTTGACAATTTGCCAGCTCGCCCTCCAATTCACTTAAATCCATATTCTCATCCTCCACTATTTTAACATTCTAATATCTCAAGTTAGCTTCATGCTGCGTTACGATAAACGGCAGCTGCTCGCACAAGGCTTCGCGTGCCTGCCAAAGGTTCTCACCCGCAGCCTGGATATTGCCGACAGCCGGCGATACCTTGCGGCCGAAACTGCCAAGCGTCAGCATGCGCCCGTTTTTATCAAACAACCCTTGCTCCAACGTCAGATACCAATAGCCCTCCTTGGGAGCCTGACTGCCATCCATGCCGCAGACCAGCATATATTCTGCACCGGCCTCCCTGCTGAGCTTCAGCAAATCCTGCGTTGTGTAGGCATCCTTGGGCAGATTGCGTTCCATAATAATATAGCTTGGCAGCATTTTGCGATATTCGTCAAGCACAAAACGCTTAATATCCGTTACATAGGCCAGTTTTTTCAAGCTGTCGGAAGTATTTACCCAAACCGCAACCACTGGCTGTTGCGTAATTTTTCTATCCGTCACAGGCTCCAATCGTCCCATGCTTATCTGTTTGTCACGCTCTTTATAGTATTCGCTGATACTGTAATCAAAATACATAGCCATAGCATGCTGCAGATTGCTGATTTTGTTGGAAAGGCTGTACTTCACCGGCTCGCCGAACTGCTTATAGCCGCCGAAAAACGTCTGCAGGCTGCCGGGAACAGGGTCCGCCGTGTTGCTGATACGCACAAGCTTAATCTTATCACCGTACTGCTCCGCAAAGGCGCTGTTACCAATCGCCGGAGCGCCAAATGTGATAACAACGAACTTTTCCTTAGGCATTCCCAGGCTAGCTAAACGCTCGCCCAACAGCGTCGCTGTCGCTCCGCCAAGACTGTGACCTGTAAGTACAAGATAAGCATCAGGATCCTCGCTTACGCGCTTGAAAAGCCCTCTCAGCTTGCTGTTTTCGTCAACTACGCCACTGCGCAGTACGGCATCCACATAGCTGTTAAAGCCTGCATGCACCGCCGCGCCATCCTTAGGCACAGGCTGCGCCGCCAGCTCCTGCATCTCCGCCAATGTTGAACCACCGTAATTAACCTTCTTGGTTGCAAGATTTATCTTCCAGTCACTCTTGCTGGCACTGCCGCGGAAGGTTACCAGATATATTTGCTTATTAATTTGCGGAAAATAATTTTTGGCTACAGCATAATTCAGCTCTACCTTGCCGTCATTTCCCTGCTGGCTTTCAATCTGCCAGCCATAGCTGCGCAGATAGTCAAACTCCTGAGAAGTATGCGGCAGATAAACACCCAGACAGGATGCTGCTGCGATTGTTGTAAAATAACTCTGCACGTAGGCAGAGCTTACCGGATTAGGTGACGCTGCATACGTCATCGTACCCAAGCCGAAAAACAGACATATAATTGTAAGTAAACGCATAAGCTTAAGCATACTGCACCTCCTTGTAACATACCATTGCTATTATTATAACACAAAAGTCCGAACCTCTTGAAGAGATTCGGACCTTTGCTTTATATATACTGTTATATGCTTGCCTTACAATTATTCTCCAAGTCCTTGGACAAATTCATCCACGCCTTTACCGGGAGCAACCATCGGTACTACCATATCCTTAGGATTGATATCAACTTCAATTACATAAGTATGGTCCTTGTCTAAGCCGCGCTTTACAGCAGCAGCAAAATCTTCCGGTGTTGTGACATGCTCGCCTTCCAAACCGAAGGCTTCCGCATATTTCACAAAGTCAACATAGCCCGGGCATTCGCAAGCCATAAAACGCTTATTGAACTGTACAGTCTGCAGCTGACGTATCATACCCAAGCCGCTGTTATTGAAAACAACGGAAACTACAGGAACATTGTTGCTTGCTAATGTAAACAGCTCACTGCCGGTCATTTTATAGCCGCCGTCACCGCTGATACAAATAACCTTCTTATCCGGGCAGGCAAATTTTGCGCCCATAGCGGCAGGCAGACCAAACCCCATTGTTCCCAGTCCGCCGCTGGTAATCAGCTGACGTGCATATTCTACCTTCAAATGCTGTGCCGTAAACATCTGATGCTGACCTACGTCGGTAGCGACAAAATAATCTTTGCCCTTTAAGAGCGGATTCAGCGCTTCAATAAAGAGCGGCGCAGTATTATTTCCATAATCCTCATCCATGCTCGGCCAAGTCATAATTGTATCCCACCATGCTTTTATATCATGAGAATTACAGCCCTTATCGAGCATTTTCAGGATAGTGCGCATATCACCGGCAATATCAATGCTGCTCTCAATATTCTTGTTTAATTCAGCAGGATCAATATCAATATGGATAATCGTTTTATGCGCGCTGTATTTATCACGGTCACCGGTTACACGGTCATTAAAGCGTGTACCAACTGCCAGCACTACATCAGCGTTAGCGATAGCACGGTTCGCACGTTCGTGTCCGTGCAGGCCGCTCATGCCCAAAAACTGCTCGCGATATGAGCTGATGCAGCCCAAGCCCATCAGTGTACTGGCTACAGGCAAATGCATTTTTTCACAAAGATGCACAGCTTCGTATTCCGCACCGGAGATAGCTACACCGCCGCCAACAAGCATCACAGGACGTTCAGCTTTGTTTAGCGCAGCTACAGCTGCAGCAACAAGTTCCTTTTGCGGCATAGCGACAGGCAGCTCACGCAGCTTGCTTGCATGATATTCCATCATGCTCGTCTGCACATCATGCGCTACATCTACAAGCACAGGACCCGGACGACCGCTTTTCGCCATCTGAAAAGCCAGGCGCATTGTCTGAGCCAATTCTTCCGGCTTATTGACCAAGAAATTTTGCTTTGTAATCGGCATAGTGATACCGGTAATATCTACCTCCTGGAATGCATCATGACCGATCATGCTGCTTTTTACCTGTCCGGTAATAGCCACTACAGGAATAGAATCAAGAAATGCATTCGCCAGACCTGTTACGAGATTCGTCGCACCGGGACCGGAGGTAGCACAGCACACTCCAACCTTGCCGCTGGCACGTGCATAGCCATCAGCAGCGTGTGCTGCTCCCTGTTCATGCGCTGTCAGTACATGCTTAATATTTTTTACATCACGCAGAGCGTTGTAAAACGGCAGTATAGCACCACCGGGATAACCAAAAATTGTAGAAACGCCTTCTTCCTCAAGGCATTTCACCATAACTTCAGCACCAGTAAGCTGCATAGTGTTATACTCCTTTCTTACGCTTCTTCGGCATGAGGCCATTCATAGCGTGATTCTTTGACCTCCAATGCTTCATCGCCACGTTCTAAAGCAACGATTCCCGTCTGCAGCATTTCGACAATACCATAACGGCGCAGAGCATTTGCAAAGGCGCACAGCTTGCCTTCATCACCGGTGTTGACAAAGGTCATACTGTTGCCGGTAACATCAATAGCATGGGAACGGAAGGCTGTTGCTAATTGCAGCACCTCCATTTGCTTTTCGCCGGCGTGTACCTTGACCAGCAGCATACTGCGCAGTGCGCTCGTTTCACGATGCAGCACCTTAATGCGTTCTACCTCGCTGAGCTTTGCCAATTGCTTGCAGACCTGCTCGATTGTCAGCTCGTCCGCATCCAATACAATTGTCATACGTGCATATTCCGGATCCTGTGTACTGCCACTGGTTAAGCTGTCAATATTATAGCCACGGCGGGAAATCAGTCCCGTAACCCTCATTAACACACCAGGACGATTGTGTGCGACAATAGATAATATCTGTTTCATTTCTTTTCTCCTGAATCTGATAAATTCACAGCTATTTTATCTTTATTTAATAAATTTAACGTGTGGAATAATCTCGTTATATACTTCTTCCTTGCGTTGGTTATAGATTACTTTTTGCTCTTCAAAAAAGTTTCTGCCATAGCTGTCAATAGAAACAATCAGCGGGCCAAACATTTTTACATGGCAGCTCCACAGAGTTTCCGGCATACCCAGCTCACGCCAGTTTGCGTCAACGATTTCCTGTACCTCAGTTGCTGCCACAACAGCGTTGCCTGCGGGGAATACACAGTGAATAGCGCCAAAGTTTTTGCACGCATATTCAGTGTTGGGGCCCATGCCGCCTTTGCCGACGATAACGCGGACACCGGTTTTTTCAACGAACTCTTTCTCAAATTTTTCCATGCGCATGCTGGTGGTAGGACCAACAGATACCATTTCAAATTTGTCATCGCCCAAGGGACGAATAATCGGACCGGCGTGCAGAATTGCTTTATCCTTAACATCAACAGGCAGCTCACGGCCATATTCTACTACACGGCGATGTGCAACGTCACGACAGGTGGTAATGTCACCGTTCAGATAAACAATATCGCCAATATGAATATTTTTTAAATCTTCTGCGCTTACAGGAGTAGTCAAAACCTTTTTGCCATCAATTACTTCGTACATTATAAAGTCACCCCGCTATGAGAAAGAATTTTGTAGTTTAAGTTTTTGTCGAATACGATATGGCCGCGACGATGAGACCAGCAGCCAACGTTTACAGCAACACCGATTACAGACGGATGACGCGCAGAATTTTCTACGTTAACGCCCATAACGGAATATTTGCCGCCTAAGCCTTGAGGACCGAGGCCGATTTTATTGATACCATCTTCCAACAGCTGCTCCAAGAGCGCTGCGTTCTTGTTCGGGTTATGGCTGCCAATCGGGCGCATCAATGCTTTTTTAGCATGCAGAGCAGCTACTTCTACAGAAGTACCAACTCCAACACCTACCAAAAGCGGCGGGCAGGCATTCAGGCCATAGGAGGTCATAACATCCAGCACGAATCTGGTTACACCTTCATAACCGGCACCGGGCATCAGCACCATTGCTTTACCGGGCAGGCTGCAGCCGCCGCCAGCCATATAGGTGTACAGATCTAATTCATCGCTGTTCGGCACAATCTCCCAAAAAATAGTAGGAGTACCGGTACCGACATTTTTGCCGGTGTTATATTCATCAAAGGTTTCTACACTGTTATGACGCAGCGGAGCTTGCTGAGTTGCACGGATAACAGCTTCCTTCAGCAGTACCTCCAGCTCGTTAATCAGTGGGAAATTGGTGCCGCATCTTACTATGAATTGCATAACGCCGGTATCCTGGCAGCTAGGACGGTTCAGCTCCTTCGCCAGCTTCTGGTTCAGCTTCATAGTCTGGTAGATAGTTTTAGACAGCGGGCTGTCTTCCTTTTCTGCCAGCTCATCCAGCTTAGCGATAACATCGTCAGGTAAAACCTTAGCGGTGTGCGCTACAAAATGTGCTACATAGTTTGTTAATTGTTCAACTTGTTCTTGCTTATCCATTTTTACCCTCCATACGCAGCATCGGCTGCAAATTTATTATTTATTGCCTGCTTTCTCCACACTTTCGATTTCCTCCTTGGAAACATCAGTGAGAGTAAGCTTTTGGAAAAACTTTGTTTTCGGAACCAGGAAGTTAAAGCCTTCGGTTCTGCCCATATAAGCCTTGCCCTCCTGCAGGGAGCAGTCAAAAACATGACCGCCCATAGTTCTGTCATCAGAAATAAAATGCACATGCCAGCCTGCAACATTCAAGCCATCCATATATTGCGGAAAATATACGCAAACGAGGCTGCCGCTGACATTTTTAAATTCAAACTCACGCTGATCTGTTTCCAAAACCTTAGCAAATGTTTTATAAGGCTCGCTATGCTGCTTCTTTTCAGAACGCGCGTAAATTTCGTTAAAATACCCATCTATACGGCAAGCGTAGATATTGTTCTCACCATGAGCTTCGCCAACCTCGTCCAGCTTAGCCAGAAGCTCGCTCATATCAGCGATGTTCTCCAGCTCAAAAGCAATATTCTTATTTAAGTATGTTACGGAAGCAAACGGGGTAGCGTCGCCGGCATCGGCAATCTCTACTGTACCATCTGCTTTTGCCCGATAGCAGACACCATCGAGCACAATCATTTCACCGTCAACCGCTTCAAAGGTACCTAAGCCTATATCGCCATTGGCTAACAGCTCTTCAATTGTTGCATTGCCATAAAAATCGCCCTTGGCCAAAGCCTGCAGGGTTGATACCTGATACATAAAAGCCATCCTCTGACCTCCTTATGCTTTTTATCTATTCTCCTGTAGTGGTGCTCTAAATCACGTACATCACAATGGCTGTATGTAGTTATATTGCACTTCAGTAGCAGTCTTTCTTGACCTGCCTTTACTATAACATCAATCTAGTGTATAATCAATTTTATAGAATTAATGTTTCTATAAAGGAGATTTATAGTATGGAGTTAGAAAAAAAGTACATCTACCAGGTCTACCAATGCGGCAGTTTTTCTAAAGCTGCAGAAGCATTATTCATTACTCAGCCTGCACTGAGCATAGCCATCAAAAAAGTAGAGCAGGAAATAGGTGCTGCCATTTTCAACCGCAGCCAAAGGCCGCTCACTCTCACGAGCATAGGCGAACTTTATCTGCAGCATATCAAAAAGGAAATGCTGCTGGAGCAGCAGCTCAAGCAGCAAATTGATGATATTCATGGTTTAAAAAGCGGTGACCTGAAAATCGGCGGCACGCATTATATGAATGCTTATCTCCTGCCGTCATACATCGCCCAATTCAACACCCTCTACCCCAACATCAACATCACAATGGCCGAAACAAGCTCGGATATGCTCATTGAAATGCTCAAGGACAACGAGCTTGATTTCACCTTCAGCTGTGATGAAGACGTAGTGCAAGAGTTTGACAGCTATCCCACTTTTTCCGATCATATCCTGCTCGCTGTTCCGCAAGCCTTCGCGCTCAGCGACAAGCTGCTGGCGCAAAGCATCAGCGCGATTGAAGTCAAGCACGGTCTCCACCTGGCAGAAAGCTGCCCCAGCGTCAACCTGCACGAATTCACAGATTACAGCTTCATCCGTATCGACGCACATGTCAACCTTGGCATGCGTACGCTAAAAATGTTTGAAGAAGCAGAAATTCTGCCACGCATAAAGGTCAAGGTGCCGCAGCTCGTCACAGCCTTCCAGCTTGCGGAGCATGGCATCGGCGCCACTTTTATCAGCGACAAGCTGGTAACCGGCAATGAAACCTCTCTGCGCTTTTTCAAGCTGCAGTCCAAGCAGGCAGAAAGAAAATATTCTCTGCTTTTACCACATAATGTTTACGTTCCTAACGCAGTCATCGAATTCATCAAGCTTTTCCGGCAATGACATTAGATGAAGAAAAATACAGCAGCTGAGGGTTTGCCCTTCAGCTGCTTTTCTTTGTGCTTTATTATAAATCAGATTTATATGCTTATTAATTCCATAAAATTGATTTATCTTATTATCCGTGGTATATTTTAGTCAGTTCAAAAAACAGTTGCTAAACAAGCATAAAGAAAAATACACAGCAGCTGTTATTCATACAAATTTTAAAAATCATGTTTTATTTTACGGAGGGATTTTACTATGAATAATGCAAAACAATACTTCAGAATCGAGCCCTGGAAAAGCGTTCGCGCTTTAAAGCTTCAGCTGCTTGGTCTGAATGACTAATTTACATCAACGAAAAAACTATTTGAATTTACGGAGGTAACTACCATGAATAATGCAAAACAATATTTCAGAATCGAGCCTTGGAAAAGCGTTCGCGCTTTAAAACTCCAGCTGCTTGGTCTGAACGACTAATTAACATCAACAAAAAACATTTGAACTTACGGAGGTAACTATCATGAGCAATGTAAAAGATTTCATCAGAATTGAACCCTGGACAAGCGTACGTACCCTGAAAGTAAATCTGCTTGCTTCGGCAATGCATCTCAACTAACCGGAGGCAAGAGTATGGCAAACAAACCTGTAAAAATCGTAGAAACCGTCCTGCGTGACGGCCACCAATCCATCGCAGCAACACGTATGCGTATCGTTGATATGCTGCCCGTGTTGGAGAAAATTGATAACGCCGGTTACCATGCCGTTGAAGCCTGGGGCGGCGCAACCTTTGATTCCTGCCTGCGCTTCCTGCATGAAGATCCGTGGCAGCGCCTGCGTCTGTTAAAGAAGAATCTGCCACACACTCCGATTCAAATGCTGCTGCGTGGTCAGAACGTTCTTGGCTACACCAATTTAGCCGACGACGTTGTTTCTGAATTTGTTAAACGTTCTGTAGATAACGGTGTATCCATCATCCGCATTTTTGACGCACTCAACGATACCCGTAACTTAGAAACAGCTATGCGCGCCACCAAAGAAGCCGGCGGACATGCTCAAGGCTGTATCGTTTATACCATCAGCCCTTATCATAAAGATGAAAATTTTGTGCAGCTTGGCAAAGAACTGGTACAGATGGGTGCCGACTCCATCTGCATTAAGGATATGGCAGGACTTTTACGTCCCTATGATGCTTATAACCTGGTTAAAGCATTGAAGGCTGAAATTAATGTGCCGATTGATTTACATACTCACTTTACCAGCGGTATGGGTGATATGACTTATCTGAAGGCTATCGAAGCAGGCGTAGATATTGTTGATACAGCGCTCTCACCCTTCGCCTGCTCTACCAGCCAACCATGTACCGAATCTTTGGTAGCAACATTACAAGGCACAGAATACGACACCGGCATTGACCTGCCGCTTCTGCATGATTTGGCAGATTACTTCAAAGGTGTCAAAAAGGATTTGGTAGATGATTTCAACCTGAACACCAACATTCCTATCGATCCGAAAGTACTTACCTTCCAAATCCCCGGTGGTATGCTTTCTAATCTGCTCAACCAGATGAAGGAAATGGGCGTTGCCGATAAATATCCGCAGCTTTTGGAAGAAATGCCCCGTGTACGCGCAGAGCTTGGCTATCCGCCGCTGGTAACGCCTACCAGTCAGATTGTAGGCACTATGGCAGTGCTGAACGTAGCCTTAGGCCGCTATAAGATGATTCCCCGCGAGGTTAAGGATTTAGTTTTGGGTAAATACGGACGTACACCCGCACCTATCGACCCTGAGGTTAAGCGTCTGGCTATCGGCAACGCAGAGCCTATTACCTGCCGTCCGGCAGATTTAATCGAACCTCAGCTGGAAAAATTCCGAGCTCGTCTGGCTGAAGACGGTTATCCTAACGCCAGCATGGAAGACCTGCTGAGCTATATTTCCTTCCCGGAAGTAGCAAAAGCATTCTTCGGTCATAACAGATAAGCACAGCTCAACTCATATTTCTCTCACTAAAAGTCATCAATAAACTCCTACCTTTAATTTAAATATCGCAAACGGACAAAGAGCAAGAAAATCCCGAACCTCTTGAAGAGATTCGGGATTTTCTATATTTGAGACAAACTCAGACGTTTTATTGAATTTTTTCAAACTCGCCGTTGTAACGGGCATTTTCCTTGTCATAAGCTGCAGGATCAGCATAGCGGTTAACCTTGCTGTTCAGCGTGCAAGCTTCAGTGATGCAATCATTAACAGCATTTTTGGTGTTGATGCGCGGATCATCTTCACTGGCAATAACATAACCTGCTACACGCAGCATGCTGCTGTCATATTCCTTGATACCATAATCATAGCTGAAAAGCTTACCGTCTACAACGGTGCTTTCCTTCAACGCAACCTTAACAGTGCTGTATTTACCAACCAGCTTGTCACCGCTGCCAACACCGGCCAGGTCAAGCTTCACAACAATCGGCACCCAGTTGGGACGAGTAACCAGTGATACATCGGCAGCAGTCAGTTCCTTATCCGGAGCAGCTTGCTTAATCATCTGTACAGGGAAACGCTTGCCGTAATTTGCCATGAGGAAGGCTTCAAATTCCGTCTTACCTTTCTCAACATCATTTTCAAGATTCTGCGCTTCCAGAACAGCCTCCGGAACCTGATACCACAGCACTACCTTTTTCGCCGGGGCAGCAGCGCAAACGGAACACATCAGCAGACAAAGGATACAAAGAAACAGTTTTTTCATAGAACTTTCCTCCTCGCTATATTCATTAACTATATTGTAGCAAGAAAACATCCCGCTGAAAAGAGTAATTGATAATACCTTCCTGATAAAAAACGAAAAGAGAGCAAGGCTTTTCCCTGCTCTCTCAGCAAATGACAAAATTTCTTACAGTGTTTAAAACACCAGTAAATCTACAACCATCCAACCGGCAAATAAAATCAACATTGGGTATAAATCCTGCATAACGCTTACCTCCTACGCATATCGCAGACTTAATTCATCTTTGTTATACATAGTATAGCCTTAGAATATTAAATGCAGATTAACCTTAAGGTAAAATTCAGGTAAATAGTATTTATTGTCAGTTCTCAGGCTGTATTTATCAAAGCTTATATTTCGCTTTCAGCTCTGCAATATGTGCTTCCAAATCCTTGGTGTTATTAAAACCGCAGCAATATTCAAATACCTGCGTAGCCTGCAGTGCATATTTTTTGACAGCGCCGAAATAAGCCTTCCAATCAATATCACCCTGTCCTACCGGCAGATGTGCGTCACCGCTGCCATCGTTATCGTGAACATGGCAGGCTGTCAAACGCTCACCTAACGCCTGTACTACAGCAGGAATATCCCAGCCGTTGACATGCGCATGACCTGTATCAAGCAGCGCACCTGCCTGCGGAAAAATATCAAACAGAGCAACATACTCAGGCAAATCAAAAAGTACATTATTTTTAGTACGCAGACCGACGTTTTCGATAAGCACCTTTACGCCATAACGCTTGCCAAGGTTCATAACCTGACGCAGACGACGGACAACGCGTGCCTGCAAAAGCTCCTTGTCACCCTCAATAGCTTCATTTGTATGCACTACAACAAAATCTGCCTTGCATTTTTGCGCATAGGCAAAGGTCTTTTCTATAACACGGGTATAGTTTTTTTGCTTGGAATCCGCAAGATTAAGCGCAACGCAGGGAGCATGAATTGAAAGTGCTCGTTCGCCCCATTCCTCCACCTGCTGTTTCCAATAATAATCCTTGCCAAACTCATAGAAGAATTCAATACCATACTGCTTATCAAGCCTCTTCATTGCATCCTTCGTAAATCCGGGAAAGAGTAAATCACTGACTTCAAATTGCATATAACTTCCTCCCTTCAAGGCTTAGCGTACCTTCGCTAAGTTTTCACCGCTTTCGGCATCAAATAAGCAAACATTTTGCCAATCAAAATTGAAGCCGCGGATATCCTCCATTTGCAGGCCTTGGTCACTGTCCTGCAGATAAAAGCTTTCACCGGTTGCCAATTTAAGTGTAGCAGTTTTCAGGTTGCCTGTATTTTCAACAAAGTCTACTTTACCATTAATCATAGCACTTTCAAAGCTCGGTATGCAAGCCTCCGACGTAAACCGAAGAGAACCTTGCTGCGGCCGCCAAGCTCCTGCAAGCGCTCATGCGGCAGCTTTAAAGCGCAGTCACCGACAATAATTTTACCGTCTAAAATCTCAGCCTGCAGAATATTCATTGCCGGAGAACCGATAAAGGTTGCCACAAAGGTGTTGGCAGGGTGATGGTAAATATTTACCGGAGTATCAATCTGCTGAATCTTGCCCTGGTTCATAACGGCAATACGATGCGCTACAGTCATTGCCTCAATCTGGTCATGGGTTACATAAACCATGGTCGGCTTAAACATTTCATGGATTTTTACCAGCTCGGTACGTGCCTTCTGACGCAGCTTGGCATCTAAGTTAGATAAAGGCTCATCCAGCAGAAAGTATGGCGACTGCTTTACCAGCGCACGGCACAGCGCCACACGCTGCTTTTGGCCGCCGCTCAATTCATGTGTCTTTTTGTTTTCGTAACCTTCAAGATGCAGGATTTCCATCGCCATACGTGCACGCTTTTCCATTTCAGCCTGCGGCAGCTTTTGCAGTTGCAGGCCAAAGGTGATGTTGTCCCAAACGCTCAGATGCGGGAACAGGGCATAGCTTTGGAAGACCATAGCAATATTGCGCTCACCGGGAGCGATATCGTTAACCACGCGGCCGTCCATGTACAGCTCTCCCTTGGTGATTTCCTCAAAGCCGGCAATCATACGCAGAGTAGTTGTCTTGCCGCAGCCGGAGGGACCAAGCAAAATCAGACGCTCACCCTTTTGTATCTCCAGATTCAAATCATTGATTACGACATTATTGCCGTAAGCCTTTTGTACATGCGAAAATATGATGCTGTAATCGTTTTGTAAGTTATCCATCTTCTTATCCTTTCACGCCCGATTGCATAAATGTGTTGATAATAAATTTCTGGCAGAAGCCGTAAAGCACTAACGGAGGCAAGCTAGTCAAGGTTGCTACAGCCATGGCGATGCCCCATTCACTGCCGCCCTCGGCACTGATAAACATCTGCAATGCCAGAGGCAGTGTCAGGTTTGTTTTATCCTGCAAAATCAGCAGCGGCCAGAAATATTCGTTCCAACTGTTGATGAAGAACAAAATTGAAATAGCCAGTACCGAAGGCTTAATTAAAGGCATAATAACCTTGAACAGCACCTGATGCGGTTTGGCGCCGTCCAAAATTGCTGCTTCCAGCAAAGGCTTGGGAATACCGCGCATGGTCTGACGCATCAGGAAAATACCCATACCGTCTACAAGACCGGGAAGCATAACACCGTAGGGTGTATCCAAAAGGCCCAGCTTAGACATCATCAGATAGTTCGGCATAATCAAAACGGTAATGGGGATGAAGAACGTCAGCAGCATACCGTTGAAAACAGTTTCCTTGTATTTGAAGTTGTAATACACAAAGGCAAAGGCTGCCAGCACGCTTGTTGCAGCCTTGCTGGCTGTAACCACGATAGCAATGTAAAACGTATTCCAGATATAGGTCAGCAGCGGAAAATTATGTAAAACCGTAGCATAGTTGTCAAAGGTCGGCGGGAACGGTAAAGGATTCAATGTAGATTCAAAGACCTGATTCAAATCCTTCAGCGATGTCGAAAGCATAAACACAATCGGCCACAGCATCAGGAAAACCGCAATGAGCAGAAACGCATGCCAATACCATTCATTTTGCAGCTTAGTTTTCATAGTACACCTTCTTTTCCAGATATTTATTCTTCACGAAGAGGAAGATGAGATAGCAGACCATAGTGATAACCGCATAGGCTGCACTGGTGCCTGCTTTAAAGAAGGTAAAGGCATATTGATAAATAATATACACAAGGTTACTGCTTCCCTGATCCGGACCGCCCTGCGTCAGCATATTTACAGGTACAAGAACATATTGCAGACCAAAGACTACTGTTATCGTAAAAACGTAAATTGCGGTAGAAGAGGTCATCGGCAGAATAATTTTTTTGAAGATAACCCAGTTGGAAGCATTCTCCAGCTTGGCAGCTTCAATCATCTCCTTGGGAACTGCGACCATAGCAGCCAGCATTACGATAAGATTATAGCCAAAAACCTTCCAGCCTATAATCGTGCAGATAGCGAAAATAACCAGATAGTTTTCTTTGAACCAACGCGGTGAAGCGATATCAAACTGGCTGAGAACAATGTTAATCGGTCCGGCCAGCGGATTATAAATCCACAGAAACAAAATACTTGCTACCGCCAGTGATAACGTTGACGGCAGAAACAGCGCGCTACGGTAGAATGCTGTCCACCGATGCACTAAATGTCCCAGGATAAACGAATAAAAATAAGGCAGAACGAAATTAAGCACCAGCATAATTGCCACAAACAATACGGTGTTGATTAAAATTTTTATCAGCTCAGCAGAGCTGAAAATAGTGATGAAGTTTTCCAGCCCCACAAATTTTTGATAAGGGCTGATCATATTCCAGGAAAAAACACTCAGATAAATATTCTGCAGCAGCGGCCAATAATAAAATACCAGAAAAAGTACGGCAGCAGGCAGCAAATAAAGCAGTGCTTCCTTATTGTTCTTACTCATAGCAACCTCCTTTGCTCTATTAGCAAAATAAGCTGCCGCAACTGCGACAGCTTATTTATCAGACTAATTACAGCAGCTTGTTAATTTTTTCTGCAGTTTGATGTAAAGCATCCTGTGCACTCATTTTGCCGCTCAGGATGATATCACGGGCATCAATCAGCAGTTGTTCAGCCTGCAGACCGTTAGCACCCGGGAAGCTAGCCCATTTGGTAACCTTGGTCATTTCCTGCAGAGCCATTTTAATGTTGGGGTTCTCATCAGCAAGCTTTTTGAAGCCCTTCGGATCGTCAGCTACGCCCTTACGAGGAGGCAGGTAACCAGTACCGGTGCTCCATTTAGCAAGTGCTTCCGGAGATTCCAAATATTTGATGAACTCGATAGCAGCCTTTTGCTTTTCAGCATCCTTGGAGAATACCATCAGGAAGTTGCCGCCTGCAGGAATCTTGGTCGGTTTGTTGCCGAAAGCAGGGAACGGAGAAGCCATAACCTTGAACTTAGCGCCCTTTTCGAAGTTGGCACGTTTACCGATGGTGGTGCAAACCATGCCCAGCTTACCACTCAGATAAGCCTGGAAGCCTTCTTCGTTGGTAGCATGCAGACCGCTGCCGTTTTTAACCATATCAGCTACAACCTGATAAGCTGCAGCAGATTCCGGAGTATCAAAACCGGCTTTAACCTTGCCGTCAACCTTGGTCAGCATTTGGCCGCCGTTGGATTCAATCAGAGCCTGTTGAGTCCAGTTGTCGGCATATTCCTGCATGAAGAAGCCCATGTTGCCGGTTTTATCTTTAATTTGTTTAGCTGCTTTGCTAACCTCTTCCCAAGTTTTAGGCGGGTTTTGCGGATCAAGTCCGGCTTTTTCAAAAATTTCCGGATTGTAGAAGAGTACCGGAACGCTTACGGAATACGGCAGACCGATTTGCTTGCCATCTTCGGTCTGAGCCAGCTGCAGTACGTTCGGCAGATAATTGTCTTTCATGAAGTTTTCATCACCAGCAGCTTTAAATGCTTCGTTCAAATCGGTGTATTTAAAGTTTTCAGCAGCGTAGTTCAGGAAGGAATAACCCATTTGTACTACGTCCGGATTCTTGCCGGAAGCCATAGCAGCCTGCAGGTTTTGCGTCAAGCCTTTGTACATATCCGGGTTATATTTTTCTACTACTTCAATATTCGGATGAGTTTTGTTGAAGTCAGCAACCAATTCCTTTACGGTTGCGCCACCAAAGCTCTCAGCAGCAACATGCCAATATTCAATCTGTACCTTTTTGCCGGTGTCAGCACTTTTCTTATCACTACCGCAGCCAACAAGTGCAGTAGTTGCCAGCAGCGAAATCATTGCTGCTGCCAAAACTTTTTTCAGTTTCATTTCCATTCCTCCGTTTACTGATATTCCACAAAAATTATTGTTGTCATCTATACAACGTGCTTTTATTGTAACGGATGAATGTAAAATCCAAAGTAAGCTTGCGGTTAAATCTGTGTTAAAAAGGTTACAGAAATGGAAAAATACCGTCCGTAGTTCTCACATGCGGACGGTATTGTAAGCGAAGGCACTATATTCTATTTATTAAATTCATTTAAGCTGTCAACAATTCTCCTGTTTAAATCATCATATACATTACGTTTGCATATGTATTCTCCTTCCATAATCAACAAAAAAGCCTTACGTAGATGCTGAATAATTTGATAGGAACTGAGCTTAGGCTCTATAGCCTGCAAATTTTCTTCCGTAACATCAGTTAAAATAGTATGCGCTATTTTATTCCGCTGATTTTTCTCTACCTCTCGAAGAATCTGTAATTCTCCCATAAGTTCTGTTTTGACAGATTTTAAAGACTCCAAAATTAGCAGCATGTTAGAAAAGGAAAGCTCCGTATCCCTAAAGCCTTTACGAAAATAATAATTCAGATAAGAAAATACATCCGGCGCTTCTTTTCTCAGCTTCTCCGCGCTTATTTTCCAACTGCTATTATTATTTCTTTTGCTGTAACAAAAGCGCTCCAGTTTAAGCGAAACATGATTTTCGAAATAATAAAGTAGTAATTCATACAAAAACGGCGTCAGCTTAGGGATAAATTCTGCCAATTCGCCTTTTCTCTGATGCAACTCCATTACCATCAAAAATTCATTCAATTTTTTCACGGAATTATTATTATAAATATTTTCCTTACCCATCCCCTTAAATGCCTCATTTATCAGCAGCTTAGAACGCAAATCCGCATGTCTTAGCAATTTACCGGTTTCTTCAACAAACATTGCTTTATTTTTGTTATACATGGCCAAAGCTGCTCTATATTCATAATTGTTAATCAAACTAATCAATTGGTGACGTATACTGTAACGCCGCAAAAGCGAAAGCGGCGCTTCATGGCAACGACACGTATAATCAGGAACATTATCAAAATTGTTTTCTATTACAACATCGATATCTTCGTTATCCTGCGTCGCATGCGCTGTTCTATTAGATGCCCTTTGCGGTGAATCTACCTGAATAGCACGAACGTTTTCAAAATCCGTGGCTAAAAAGCTCATCACCGTTTTCATTTGCGGTGTACCTGAGCTTAAATTCAGCAAAATCTCTTCTTCCGGAAACTCTTTGCGCAGTTCAAGAAAGCCTTCTGCCAAAGGCACCAGTTCTTCCATAAGCTGTACATTAACTATATCAGTATAAATAAAATCAAATTTGCACTCAGGCACATTATACTCAATCGCTTTAGAGTATATATGCCTGTTTTTTTCTTTTGCAGACATTTCCGCGCTTAAGAATATCCGCACGTATTCAGGCCAATATGTTCTGATTATGTGCAGCATAGCACCATCATAGCAATCTCTTATAGGATCCGTATCACCGGCAGGTGTATATAAAATGCTCATTCGCTCATCTCCCATTTACAAAATAACGCAGTCTGTTTCCTTACGCTCGCCAATTCCCCAAGTATATACATCTATAATATCATCCAATACATATACTCGCAAGGAATCAACTGCTTCATCAATCAAAATACTGCTTTCTCGTAGCATTTTTTCATATTGCCGACGATTAAGTAATGCTTCAAAAGCAGATTTTTGTACACGGACACCATAAGCCTCAAGACATTTTACCATCTTATTACGGCGTTTGTTATCGACAATATCATAAATCATTAAAACTATAAATTTTCGCTCCATTATCTCAACTCCAATGGTTCATAAAGAGTAATATCACTATGCATGATTACACTAGCATATTTACGACACTGCTGCCTAATACTTTCACGATAAGTATATTTATCTTCAAAATATTGGTTGTCTGAACGCAACTTTTTATTATATGTCTGCAAATATATTTTACGAGCTTCGGGGTTTAAAAAACAGCCCGTTTCATTTGTTTCAAACATATTTTTCGTCAACATATTTCTCTTTACCATTGCTAAAACCATAGAATCAATCAATGGCGCACGCCATTCTTCAATTAAATCCGAAACTAACGCAGGATGTCCTTTAGCAATTCTGTGCATAAAACCAACGTAAGGATGCAACCCCAAAGCCAACACATTGCTCATAATCTCATTGAACAACATACTGTAGCCTAAACTCAACATAGAATTAAATGGATCTCGTGGTGGCATTTTAGTACGTTTTTCAAATTTAAATTCATCTGGGACTATAGCGCCTAAGGCACAAAAATAAATACGACTTATAATTCCTTCAAAGCCCATCAAAGAATGTAAATCATCTGCCTGACAAATATTTTTTCTTATTGCTAAAATATTGCGAATGCTTGTATCTACATTATCAAGTTTTAAATTGCGATTATATCGACGTAAAATTGTCAGCTGATTATGTACCTTAGCATAAATAATCTTTTTGGCAAGCTCAAAATATAACTTTTCTTCCTGCAAAAGCTCAAATTGTTTTTGATGCTTAATTATATCAATAGAACCATTGCTTAAAAGCGAGCCAAAGAAACGACCTCTTCCAGAAAGCCACGATAGAGGTATGTTTCTCTCTAAAAACTCTGTAATTAATCCTGAAGAAATTTGTACACTATCTACCAATGTAACATCTTCTATTCTTTCCAATGGCACCTCTAAAAGAATCTCATTGTTACGCCCGACTAAAACATGGCCGCCGCGTTTTCGTAAATACGCTCCGCTTTCCGTAATATACAAAGAAGTCATTTTATATCCCTCCTAGAAAATATTTTCTTATTTCATAATTCCGTCCCCTAATTTGGGGTTATCTCTGAAATACATTGTAAAAACTATTGAAAAAATTGAAAGTCATTTCCGTCCCCTTATTTGGGGCTATATCTGAAATGACAAACTGCTATGTTCATCCTAGAGAGATTTCCAAATTTCCTTCCCCTTATTTTGGGGTATCTCTGAAATGGATAAGGAGCTGAGAATTGAGCATGAGTGAGCAAAATTTCCGTCCCCTAATTGAGGTTATCTCTGAAATAAGCGAGTACCTGCCGTAATGACGGCACGACGGAGTTTTTGTCCCCTTATTTGGGGTTATATCTGAAATCAGGCTACACCAAAGAGCTGAACGTGGTTATCTGGGATGAGAATTTTCCGTCCCCTATTTTTGGGTTATATCTAAAATAATGCCTGAAAAAATACTTCGGCTTTGCTCCGGGTTTCCGTACCCTTATTCGGGACTATCTCTAAAATTGCAAGAGTAACGCTGGACAGCAAGGCACTGAATTTTCCGTCCCCTAATTTGGGGTTATCTCTGAAATTGAGTACATGGGGATTACGCCTCTTGACTTAGAGTTTCCGTCCCCTTATTTGGGGCTATCTCTAAAATGGTAAGAGAGTATGAAAAAATGGTGATGTATAATACGTTTCCGTCCCCTAATTTGGGGTTATCTCTGAAATGATAACGCTGTTTTTAACTTTAGGTTGCAGTTCTTCAAGTTTCCGTCCCCTAATTTGGGGTTATCTCTGAAATAAATATAATAGCATCAGTATTTGGACCTTGTAAGGAGTTTCCGTCCCCTAATTTGGGGTTATCTCTGAAATTTTCAGCCGGGAATTTACAAAGGAAGCAGGAGATTTCTAGTTTCCGTCCCCTAATTTGGGGTTATCTCTGAAATCGGTATTAGCTGAGAATCATACAGAAGAAGAGCTGGTTTCCGTCCCCTAATTTGGGGTTATCTCTGAAATCAAAAATTTTTGAGCTTTTGTGTAGCTCCAGCAAGTTGTTTCCGTCCCCTAATTTGGGGTTATCTCTGAAATGAAAAGAACACAGAGGAACTGAAAAACGTGCTGGCTGAGTTTCCGTCCCCTAATTTGGGGTTATCTCTGAAATATGAGTGCCTTCG
>ENA-OPVT01000949-OPVT01000949.1-human-gut-metagenome-genome-assembly--contig:-NODE-949-length-19784-cov-2.954128_pt1 | contig 19784 bp, 16 predicted proteins | sample MGYA00241499_ERZ501990 | MGnify/ENA primary metagenome ERZ501990 (study PRJEB25962, sample SAMEA2042104) | human gut metagenome | biome: human gut; feature: human-associated habitat; material: faeces...
CGGCAGCCGGTGCAGACCGTGTGCGTGGACGAGCGCTACCGGGCGCGGCTCAACGCCTTCATCGACAAGCTCATCGGTGAGGGACGGCAGGTGTTCGTCGTCTGTCCGAAGGTCGAGGACACGGACGATATCCCCTCCGAGCTCAAATCCGCCGAGGAGCACGCGCAGGTGCTGCAGCGGACGTTCCCGCAGCACCGCGTCGCCTGCATCCACGGCCGCATGAAGGCCAAGGACAAGGACGCCTGCATGGCCGCCTTTGCCGCCGGAGAGACGGATATCCTCGTCTCGACGACGGTCATCGAGGTCGGCGTCGACGTGCCGAACGCGGCGCTGATGATCATCGAGAACGCCGAGCGCTTTGGTCTCTCGCAGCTGCACCAGCTGCGCGGACGCGTGGGACGCGGAGCCGACCAGTCGTACTGCATCCTGATGACGAAACCCAACATCGCCAAAGAAACACGCCAGCGTCTTGAAATCATGACCGAGACCACCGACGGATTCCGAATCGCCGAAGCCGACATGCAGCTGCGCGGTCCGGGCGACATCGAAGGCACCATGCAGAGCGGCATCGCATTCAACCTGCGCATAGCCAACCTCGGCTCCGACGGTCAGATTCTCAACATCGCCCGCGAGGCTGCCGAGGCAGTCCTCGCCGACGACCCCAATCTCCAGACGCCTCAAAACCGCATCCTCGCCGAGCAGCTACACCGCTTTTTCAACAAAAAAGTGGATTGGAGCAAAATCAGTTAAAAAAACAAAAAACGCACTTTCAATTGCACCTTTCTTGTTTTTGTATTTAGTTTGTTTTACATTTGTGAATTGACAAACAAATTACATTAATCTAACCAAACAAACATTTATGAAAAAACAATTCTTCTTTGCACTTTGCTTTTTCACATTATTTTCTTCTGCCCAAATACGTGTTTACAACAATGGGATTTCGGTCTTTGGAGAAGCACCGTCGAATGTGGGGAATATAAATTCGTCCGACAGTGTCACAATCTGTAGAATGTTCCCTACAACGCCAAAAGCCACATCCAGAATTTCCTTTGGAAATTATTTTGCAGGACAGATACCTGGAGTAAGCATTGGCGATTACAAGCACAACAGTTATAGGCTTAACGCTTTTGGTTTGCTTGGATTCAATTTTGCGACAATGGCAAATGATACATTAGCTTATTTCGACATGAAAAAAGGCAATTATTTTCAATTCAACTGCGACGTGAGAAGTTCTGGCCTATTTATATCCTCCGACAAACGTTTCAAGCAAGACATTGAATATATGCCATCATCAATCGAAGGCCTTTCTCAACTCAAAGCCATAAGTTATAAATATAAAATAAATCAACAGAAACGCAAAGCAGTGAAAAGCAGCAACTCTGAAAGCTTAGATTCAGCAAGCCTTGCCGCAAAAAAAACAATTGATGACTTTTATACTACTCTGCAAAATGAGCCTCGCCGCTTCGGATTTTTAGCGCAGGATGTCAAAGAAGTTTATCCAGAATTGGTACGGACAGACTCCGCTGGATATATGTATGTGGACTATGTAGGCATGATTCCATTGTTGGTCAACGCAATCAATGAATTAACAGCGAAATTATACTCTTTAGAAGCAATTGTTTCGGAACAACCTAAGGACAACACATCTGTTCGAACAATGAGGGCAAAAAGCAACGCATCGATTGGCGACACACCTAATATAACGGAATGTACACTGTATCAAAATATTCCAAACCCATTCGACACAACAACCGAAATTAAATTCTACATCAATCCTAATGTGCAAAAGGCAACTATATTAATTACTGATTTACAAGGCTCTCTAAAGCTTGAGAAAGTTTTAACACAACGCGGATTATCGACTGTTAATATTTCTGCCAATGAATTATCTGCAGGTGTATATCTATACACACTGATAGCAGACTCAAAAATAATTGACAGTAAAAGAATGTGCCTGACTCTTAAATAGCAACAACCATGAGAACATTTAAATTTTATATATTGTTTTCAATTTTGGCTATCGGAGAGATATGCAACGCTGGCAAAGTTTCAAAATTTTTCTCTATGCGTATGTACGATGTTGTCGAAGAGCCTTTTTACTCTGACACAACTATCTATACAGAAATCAGCCATAAGAATTTTCAAGAATATTTCTCAACCGGTGATAATGGAGCGCCAAGACTGCCTATGAAATATGCATATTTTGCAGTTCCTTTAGATGCATACGATTTTAAAATATCAACCACTCAGACATTCACCGAGTCAAAGCAGTTGGCAAATCCAATATTTCCTGTTCAAGACTATCTAATTGGAGAGTCTCTATCTACAACATTTTTTGATGAATCCATTTATTATGCTGATGAATTCTATCCAGCATCCAATGCAACAATCGTTAGCGATGGATTTCTCGGCAGCAACCATATTGTCACTGTTGCAATCAATCCTATAACGTACAATCCAATCTCACAGACTCTAAAAACGACATCTTTTATCATAACCCTTGAATACAAGACAGGAGCTGTAGATGATAAAGACAACAACCACCGGCCAATCCGTCCAATCAATGATGCCCAAATAAATTATGATATGGAATTGACAAAATCCTTTGTTTCAAACCCTAATGACGTTAGGTCTTTATCAAGCAAGGATTTCTCAAATAAACCAAAAACAACATTTGACTTTCCCGTATATAATTATTGTATCATCACCAACAGGAAACTAAAGCCTGCTTTCGATCGATTAGTCGCATGGAAACAATTAAAGGGCTATAACGCTGGTGTAGTTTGCATTGAAGACATACTATCTTGTCTTGAATTTCAGAATGGCGATGATGTTTCCAATATCAATGATGATGCTGGCAAATTGCGATCCTACCTACAGTATGCGTATAAAAACGGAGGGAAATTTGTTTTATTTGGAGGAGACAACACAATTGTGCCGATCAGGTATGGTTGCAATACAGACAATCCAAGCGGTTTGGTTGGATTGATTCCGACTGACTCATATTTCTCTGATTTAAACAGCAATTGGGACTCCGACAGTGACAAATTTTATGGAGAAAAACATAACGACAAAATTGATTTCTTCCCAGAACTGTTTGTCGGCAGACTACTTTGTGAAAACGCTATAGAAGTTGCAAACTTTACAGAAAAATTAATAACATACGAGAAGAACCCGGGCAATGGAGATTTTTCTTATTTAACTAAGGCTTTTATAACGCAGAGTGATGATATGCAAGATATGCTTCAAGGAGATAAATTCTCAAGAGAGTTGAGTAAAGGATTTGGCATCAGAACTATATTCTCTGAAATCCCATCTTATAATGCACCAAATCCATCGTTTCCAACTGGCACAGATTGCATAAACGAAATGAACAAGAATTATGGCCTTTTCGCCTGGTTTGGGCATGGGGATCCTGGTGGAGTTTGTACAAAAAGTAATTACGTCAACAAAAACGGACATTTCGGAATATTGGCGAATAGCCAATATTTAGGCAACCATATTAATGAGGGAGGTTGTAATAGATTAGACTATCTTTTGAATGCAAAATTTCCAACAATTGCAATCAGTCCATCCTGTTCCTTAGCCCCATTTGACACAATTCCGGGTTATGGATTCAGACAAAATATGGCAACGTCTTTTACTACAGGAGGCAACTATGGCGGACCTGCTTTTGTCGGAAACACAAGAGTTGCATATATTGACTCTTCCTATGAATTGGTCATTGCCGTCACCCGCAATTTATTGCATAATTCCGACAAAATAGGCAAAGCCGTTGCTTTAGCGAAATTTCAAACACGGAAAGGCTTCTCAGACAAATTGAAACAGAATCTTGTAGGTTGCCCCGAACTTGAATTGTGGACAAGTCTTCCTCAGAAATTTGGTGACATTGCAATTACTCGGTCTGACAAACAATTGTCTTTAACTGGTGCAGATTTAACAGGTAGTTCAATCTCATTTTTTGATTATACAACAGGAACAAGGAACATTTTCAAATCGGACTCTACTGTTTGCACAATAGCCAATGCCAACCCGAGCGGTGCGATTATGATTTATAAGCACAACTATATTCCATACTTCACATCTTTGGAAATGCAGAATGGAGTTTTCGATGACGCAAATTATATTTATGCAACAACAGTCTCTATTGGAAGAAGCATCAACTCAAATCGCACCTATGGCGATTTTAGATTCAGAAAAGGCGATGTAGCCACAATCGATGCCGAACAACAAATTTGCATTTATGATGGCACTATCTTTGAAAATGGATGCGACATAACTCTCAAATCAAACGAATGCGTAAATATCAACGGCGGGTTAATCAGAAAAGGCGCATCTGTAACAATTGTCGCTCCTTCTGTAAATATAATAAAGGACTTCGAAATTGAAAAAGGAGGAATTCTAACCCTGACAACTAAATAACTTCAGTATGGGCACAAAAAGGACTATTATCAGCATCGTTACATGCGTTGTCATCTGGCTCTCGATGCATTCTGAAGAGCCTGCAGATTATGAATATGTTCCAACAGTAAGAGAGGGAATTGAATGGACATACAATTGGAATTACAATTCTCCATACAAAGAAGGGCAATACTATCTGCAATTTTCAGGAGATTCCGTAATCAACGGAAAAACTTACAAGGTGTGCTATCGCTATGCAACGGTGTCGCTGAACAAGAAGGACGCTATCATTGAAGGATTTGCACGTGAGGAAGACAAGAAAGTGTACATAATAGGCAGGCGTACACCAGAGGGCAATGAAAGCAATATGATTGTCGGTTATGGAGACTTCAACACCGAAGAAAGATTAGTGTATGATTTCAACGTCGGTCTCGGCGACAATATCCAGGTTTTTGAAGGGGCAAGAGAATACCCAGTAGGAGCGATAGGATATGTAAGAATTGGAGACAAGCTACGGAAAGCGATATATGTGGGCGGACTCCTCGGCACAACCTTATGGGCGATTGAAGGAATCGGATTCGCCTCAGAAAGAGACTATGACGCCGACCTAATCACCCCCGACTTGGCAATATACGGATGCTTTCCATGCTTCACATGCCAGCTTGCATACGTGCAGAAATGCTGGAATAAAGGGATAGAATTCGACTACACGGATTTCGACTTTGACACAATCGATTATATCGAAAACCACACAGAATTGATGTTCGTCCTTGACAGTGGCAAGCTGACCATCACAGCACCCGACAGCGATGTGCGCCGCACACAGATTGTCGACACTGGCGGCAAGGTGGTGTGGAACTCAATGCACAACGGCGTGTCGACAGTAGAAATCCCGACCGCAGACTTTCAGAAAGGCGTATATATCGCCATCGCCGAGACGGCAAAAGGAAGAAGGCTCAGCCAAAAAGTGGCGCTTAAATAGGCTGGGTTTTTCGGCAAAAATTGTGCTAAATCGATTGTGAAAATCACAAATAATGTGAAAATCAATCGATTTAGCACTTTTACTATTTTGCTGTTTGCAGATAAATATATATCTTTGGAAGTCGTTTAGAAAAAATACAATATCGCAAAACATGGAAAAAACATTAGTCATACTTAAACCAAGCGCTATGCTGAGAGGATTGGCAGGCGAAGTTATCTCACGCTTTGAAAAGAAAGGTCTCATCATTATCGGCATGAAAATGATGACTCTTTCCGATGAAATCCTCCGCGAACATTACGCTCACTTGGCAGACAAACCGTTTTTCCCATTAATCGTAAAGTCGATGCAGGCTTCACCTGTAGTTGTGATATGCCTTAAAGGGCTTGAGGCTGTCGACGTGGTGCGCAAAATGACCGGCGCCACCCGCGGACGCCACGCCGAGCTCGGCACCATCCGCGGCGACCTTTGCATGAGCGGACAGCAGAACATTGTCCACGCCTCCGACTCTGTAGAGAATGCCGAGATTGAAATCCGACGCTTCTTCAAGCCGGAGGAAATCACCGACTACGAGACACCGATGCTCAAGTATCTCTATGCAGACGACGAACTTTAAACATTAAAAAAACAGCAAACCAAAAGAAAACATCGGGACGATGATCATAAACAGGATAACAAAACTAATAGGCATCGGCGCATTTCTTTGCTGCTCGCTGACAATAGCGGCTCAGAAACTGCGTTCAGTTTCTGCCCACAGCAACATGCACCATGACCTCATCGCTTCACAGCGCGACATGAGCGACCAGATAAAGGTGCAAGAAACACGCGAATTCATGAACGAGCTCCTCGAAGACGAACAGGAGCCGGAAATCGACATCTATACCGAAGGCTGGAACAGCAGCCTCGTCAACCCTTACGCCCACCATGCGGTGCCAAACAACGTGCGTATCGACGTGTCTGACTACGCAATGCCTGTCCCTGGCTTCATCACCTCGCCTTACGGCTACCGTCCACGATTCAGACGTCAGCACAAAGGCGTCGACCTCAAACTCAACACTGGCGACACCGTGCGCGCGGCATTTGCCGGAAAAGTGCGTTTGACAAGATTTGAACGCGGCGGATACGGATACTACGTAATCCTGCGCCATGCCAATGGTTTGGAAACCGTATACGGCCACCTCTCGCGCTTCCTCGTGAAGCCTAACCAGACAGTGAATGTCGGCGACCCTATCGCTCTCGGCGGAAGCACCGGACGCAGCACGGGTCCGCACCTCCACTTCGAAACACGTTTCATGGGCTACGCAATCAACCCTTGCGCAATCTTCGACTTCGCAAACCAGACTACGCATACCGACTACTATACGTTTAACAAAGGCACATACACACAGGCACGCAACTATGCTCCAAGCAGCAGCGTGACATATGCCGAGAGAGCGCACAAGCAGGACAATCCGTATGCCGACGGCTCGCGCCAAACCTACCGCGTAAAGAAGGGCGACACGCTCTACTCCATCGCCAACGCCCACGGCACGACAGTCAACAAGCTTTGCAAACTCAACGGAATCAGCACCAAGAGCCGCATTAATCCGGGAAAGGTGCTGAGAGTAAAATAAAAACAGGACAATAAAACGACATCCAAGGTCAATCAGCCGCGTCCCGACTGATTGACCTTTTTATTAAGAACACTATGGATTCGATAAAACAAATCTACCGCATAGGCCACGGGCCGTCGAGCAGCCACACGATGGGTCCGAAACGCGCAGCAAGCATCTTTCTGAAAAGCGCGGAGGGCAAGGATGCCGACCATTTCCGAGTGACACTCTACGGAAGTCTCGCCGCCACCGGACGCGGCCACCTTACCGATCAGGCAATAATCGACACCCTGTCGCAAAAAGGAGAAGTGGAAATCGTGTGGAAACCCGATGTATTCCTTAAATTCCACCCCAACGGCATGAAATTCGAAGCTCTTGGCACCGACGGCAGCACCGTAGACTCCTGGACGGTGTTCAGTATCGGCGGAGGCACTCTCGCCAACGAGCATTTCAACGAGCAAACAGAGCGCAAAGTCTACGAAATGTCGCACATCAGCGACATCCTCCAATGGTGTGACTCGACAGGATACTCCTTTTGGGAATACGTGGAGCAATGCGAAGGCAAAGAAATAATTGAATATCTGCGCGAAGTGTGGGACACCATGCAGAAAGCCGTGGAACGCGGGCTCAACGCCGAGGGAGTGATGCCCGGCGGACTCGGGCTGCGCCGCAAAGCCCTCACCTACTACGTGCGTTCCGGCGGAATGTCGGGCAGCATGAAAAGCCGCGGACTCATCTATGCCTACGCCCTTGCCGTATCTGAAGAGAATGCCTGTGGCGGACGGATTGTCACCGCTCCAACATGTGGGTCGTGCGGCGTGATGCCAGCCGTGCTCTACCACATCAAGACAGCCCACGACATCAGCGACGAGCGCATTGTGCGGGCTCTTGCCACCGCCGGACTCTTCGGCAACGTTGCCAAAACCAACGCATCAATATCTGGTGCAGAAGTGGGATGTCAAGGAGAAGTGGGCGTGGCATGCGCCATGGCGGCAGCCGCTGCCTGCCAGCTGTTTGGCGGCACCGAATCGCAAATTGAATATGCAGCCGAAATGGGACTCGAACACCACCTCGGACTGACGTGCGACCCCGTGTGCGGCCTTGTGCAGATTCCTTGTATCGAGCGCAACGCCTTCGCCGCCGCCCGTGCATTCGACGCCAACTCTTATGCAAACTTCACCGACGGACGCCACCGCGTGAGTTTCGACCAAGTGGTCGAGGTGATGAAGCGCACAGGACACGACCTGCCAAGCCTCTACAAAGAAACGTCGCAAGGCGGACTTGCAGCAAATTTTGAAGACTGACAACAGTGCGCAACAATACAAACCGACCATCCGTAAAATTTAACATTTTAACAATTCATAGTTAAGCCATCGGACTTTTTCGTGGTCATAGATACTAACAACCCAAATTATAGAATTATGAAACGGATGAATTATTTGGCAATGGTACTGGCTCTGGCATTATCGATGCCGGCAACCGATATGGTAGCACAGCACACCGGCTACCGCGGAGGAACAACCACCGGAAACCCCGGCGGAGGACGCCGTCCCGACAGCAATCCGCAAAGACAACCAGGAAACAACCGTCACGACCGTCCGGACAACAAGCATCACGACCGACCGGGCAACGACCGTTATGACCGTCCAGGCAACAACCGTTACGACCGTCCAGGCAACGACCGTTACGACCGCCCGAACAGCAGCCACCACGGACATCCGGGGAATCCTGGAAATCCCGGGCATTACGGACATCCGGGGAATCCAGGCTCGACAAACCATCACCACGGATTTCATCCAACGCCACCGCCGCCACGTCCATACCGGCCTATAGTACGGCCAGCCCCGCGTCCAGTGCCGCCGCCTGCGTTCAGACCATGTCCTACCGCACCTATGTTGACCGCCGTGTTCGGACTTCCGTTCGGCATCAGTATCAACATCAGCATCGACAATCTGCGCAGAGACGGATACTACATCGACGGCTACAACAACAACGAGGTTTATCTGAGAAATGTCTATGAGATGAACTATTCGTGGGACGACGGTGTTGTTATCTACGATTCAAGCGGACGAATGCAGTCTGCCAGACTTTATCAGTCGACCTATGGCTACGACTCTTCGCGCTTCGACAATCTATATTCGCAAATATGCAGCCAATACGGATTGCCGGCAACGCAAAAATACCGCAACGGAGAGAAAACAGTCACTTGGTATGACCGCAACGGCAGCCACTACGTGTCGCTTGCCTACAACCACATGACATCGGACGGAGGATATCCGCGCTACTATACGATTCTGTGCTACGGAATTTAGGTTATTACTATATTTGAAATATGAAGAAGAAAAAGACTCTGAAAAAGTCAGAACAAACTAAACGTAAAAAATTTATCGCACTCATTGTCGCGCTTGTCATCATCATGGCAGGCGCGGCATTGCTGATTTCTCTGCTGACGGCAAGCGCCGAGCGGGATGGAATGCTGTATGTGCGTCCGGAAATGACAAAAGAGCAACTGACTGACACCATCGCCGCACGATTCGGGAAAAGCATTGCCGACAAAGTGGAATTGCTGACTGCCGTGCGCGACATCGACCCGTCGACACGCATCGGTGCGTACAAGGTGGAAAAAGGAATGAGCGCACTGTCATTGTGGAAGGCACTGTCGTCGGGGGCGCAGACTCCAATTAAATTCACATTCAACAATGTGCGCACGGTGGATGAATTTGCTGAAAATGCGTCGAAACAACTGGCTCTCAAAAAAGACGACCTGCTGAAACTGATGACCGACAGCACTTATTGCCAGTCGCTCGGATTCAACCAGCAAACAATCCCAGCAATGTGCATCCCCGACACCTATGAAGTCTACTGGTCGATAACAGCCGACAATCTGCTGAACAAACTGAACTCGGCATACAAGGCTTTCTGGACAACCGACCGCGAAAAGAAGGCTCAGAAATTGGGTCTGACCAAGGTGGAGGTGTCAACATTGGCATCAATCGTTGACTCCGAAACCGCCTATAAACCGGAAAAAGCCACCATAGCGCGGCTATACCTCAACCGTCTTGAGAAAGGCATGAAACTGCAAAGCGACCCGACCGCCAAGTTTGCAGTCGGCGACCCGACCCTGCGACGCATCACGCTGGAGCATATAAAAACGCAGTCACCATACAACACCTACTTCGTGGAGGGATTGCCGCCGGGTCCTATCAGAATGCCTGAGAAATCAACACTCGACGCTGTGCTCAACGCGCCTCAGAACGATTATATCTATATGTGTGCAAAGGAGGATTTCTCCGGAAGCCACAATTTCTCAGCTTCGTATGCCGAACATCAGCAAAACGCCGCACGCTATCGCCGCGCGCTCGACCGCAACGGCATAAAATAAGAGCCGACAGGTTTTATTATAACAACATAGACAACTCCGCCCACAAACATCTCTTGCGAGCGGAGTTGTTTATGATATGCTATTCTGGACACCAACTCGTGATAAAATAGGCGGCGCTTCGGGAAAGAAAATTGAGCAAGCTTGATATTATGCATTCAATTTGCATTATCTTTGCATAAAAATATCTGCGATATGAACAAACCCGATGATTTGATTCTTTTAGGCTCTATGCCAATCCCCGACGCCCACATAGTCAAGGGCGTGCTGGATGAATACGGCATACCTTCGGAAATAGTTGGCGAAACGCTGTCGACAGTGTTCGCCATGCCAGGGACGTCTTTGGGAATGACCCGTATATTCGTTTTCCGCCGCGATATTGAAAAGGCACTCGAAGTGCTTGACAAACAAAAAAACGACAATCCAAAACAATGAGAATATTAAAATACGCACTGTCATTCACGCTGCTGGCTGCAATGGCTGTCACAGCATCCGCCCAAAACTACTTCAACAGCCGCTCTCTGGCAAATAAGTTGAAGAAAGGGACAACACCTGAATGCGAAATCGTCGCTGTGGACAATTCGGAATCTCTTCTTCACACCGCCGACTCCATTGCCGCCCTCTCCGACATCAACCGCCCAAACATCATGTTTCTGCCAGTGGTGTTCACGTCATACAAGATGATGCAGCCGATGGCTCTGGAACAGCCCGACACTGTCGCATCGCTGACAAAACACGAAATGCCGACAATAGAAATCGACAATGAATGGATTGAAAACCTCTCTTGGCGAAACCGCTTCGAGAACGAGCATCTGCAACGTCTCGCCGTGGAATCGCCATGGCTCGTCCCCTACAACCTGAGCATGCTGCCCGAGCCTCCGAAACAATATGAGGCGAAACTCGACGTGAAGAAAAACATCCTTACCATCGAGGTGCGCAAACTTGAAGTTCCGGAAGCCGCTCCCGAACATGATTTGAAACGCAAAAACTGGATACACGCCTTCGACGCCACGCTACAGTTCTCACAAGCGTATATGACCGACAACTGGTATCAAGGCGGCGAAAAAAACATCAACCTTCTGGCTCATCTGTGGTACAATTTGAAACTGAACCAAACACTGCACCCCCGCTTGCTGTTTGACCTGACCACGCAATACAAACTCGGTGTCAACTCGGCTCCCGCCGACGAACTGAGAGGCTACAACATCAATGAGGATTTGTTTCAATTGAACCTGCAGTTCGGTGTCAAGGCTACCAAAAAGTTCTACTACAGCATGAACATGCAGTTCAAGACACAGCTGCTGCAAAACTTCCAGACCAACACGTGGAAGATGACGGCGTCGCTGCTCACTCCGGGCGAACTCAACGCCGGTATCGGTATGGCATACAGCACAAAGAACAAACGTGGCAACGTGGCGTTCGACGCCTCGCTGTCGCCACTTTCCTACAATATGAAAATGTGGCGCGCCAACTACAAGCTGCTCGACGACAACGGCGAAATGCTCCACCCCGACAAATTAGAGCATCAGGTCGGTTCGAGCGGCGAGGTGAAATTCGGATGGGCAATGACCCGCAACATCTCGCTCAGCTCGCGCATATTCGCGTTCTCCGACTATTCGTATCTGCAAGGCGACTGGGAAACCACTCTGAGCTTCTCAATCAACAAATTCCTGTCAACGCAGATTTATGCCCACGTGCGCTTCGACGACTCACAGAAGCTTTCCGACAGCAACAATTCTCATTGGCAATTCAAGGAAGTGTTCAGTTTCGGCCTTCAATATAAATTCCGATAAATGCGCCTCGCTTCCGCCTGCATACTGGCTACATTCATTGCCTGCTTCCAATGCGCAGCGGCAATTGAAATCCCCGACACAGCGACGGTGCTGCCGGGCTATGCCTCGCGCATCGACGCCACGCGCAGAATCCTCGACGGAACGACCGACAACCTGACCGGACTATGGAACTATCCAGAGGAACAAATGGTGGTGGCAATCAGGAAATCATCGGAATTCAACTATCAGCTTATTGCCGTAGAGGCGGAAAACGAAGCCATCGACTGCGGCACCGTAATCGGCTATCTGACCACAACGGCAAACAAATCAAAGATGCGAATGTGGCTCTACTCTGTGGTCGACGGTGACAGGCTGACATCTCCTGTGGAATGCGTGGCAGAACTGGGCGACGGATCGATACTCATCCAAAAACGACGTCTGAAAATGCACATATCCGTAAACCTGACGCGTTTTCTGCCATCGGTGTTCGGAGGAGTGAGGGTTTACCCTCAAATCAAATCGACAGAAATAACACCCGGTCTCCACAAAATTGAAGACAAAAAAGAAATCTTAATATTCTAAGACTATGCGTCAAGCGTTTATCATACTCTCTGCAGTCATTGCCCTTTTGGCGTCGGCCAAAACCAACACCACACGTCCTGTGGCAGGCATCTCGGAAAAGACATTGTTGATGAAGACAATCAATGCGGAAAACGACACCGCTTCGTTTGCCGACAAAATAATCCTGTCGGGCTACAAGAAGACGGTCAACGACGCGTTTGAGTCGTTCTTTGTCGACAACCAGACGCCTTTCCTCATTTCACACCTGACGCTGAAGTTCCAGTATACAAACGCACTGACCGGACAAATCATAAAAGAAGCAACCTATGAAGTGCCATGCGACATTCCTTCCGGGCAAATGCGGCAGCTGAGCATCCGCACTTTCGACAAGCAGCACTCCTTCTACTATGCAAACTCACGCAAGCCCAACCGTCCGGCAACACCCTACAGCATAAGCTACAAACTTATGGCATACGACATCCGCATCACAGTGGAGAAGTAGGCGTCACTTTTTCATTTTATGCAATTTGGAAAATTGCACGCATATCGCTAATTTTGCACTATAGTTGCCAAAACAACAATAGTTTATTTGTAAATGACAGATTCCACGAAACAAGCAATGCAGTGGGAACGCCTCATCTGCAACAAGCGGCTCGGAATGGAGCGCTACCGCACCTCGTCGGCACAAACGCGCAGCGATTTCCAGCGCGACTTTGACCGACTTGTCTTTTCATCCCCTTTCCGCCGATTGCAGAACAAGACGCAAGTGTTTCCGCTACCTGGCAGCATCTTTGTCCACAACCGCCTGACACACAGTCTGGAAGTGTCAAGCGTGGGCAAATCGCTCGCCAACGAGGTGTATATCCAGCTGCAACCAAAATATGCAGGCACTGCCGCCGCCGAGAAGCTCAGCCACATTGTTGAAATTGTAGGCGCCGCATGCCTTGCCCACGACATGGGCAACCCCCCTTTCGGACACTCCGGCGAACGCACCATAGCGACATACTTCTCAGAGGGGCGTGGACAAGCCATTAAGCCTCTGCTCTCCGACGCCGAGTGGAACGACTTTGTAAACTTCGACGGCAACGCCAACTCATTCCGCCTGCTCGCCCACCAATTCCGCGGACGGCGCGAGGGCGGACTTGCCATGACCTATTCATCGCTCGCTGCCATCGTAAAATATCCATACACGTCGGCAACAACACCAAAACACGGCAAATTCGGATTTTTCAAGTCAGAACTCGACTGCTTCCGCATGGTTGCCACCGAGCTCGGGCTCATCGAGAAATCGGCCGACGTGTTTGCACGCCATCCGCTTGTATATCTGATGGAGGCTGCCGACGACATCTGCTATCAGGTGATGGACATAGAGGACGCCCACAAGCTTAAAATCTTAGGCATCGAGGAAGTGACCACATTGCTTACCGGATTTTTCAATCCCGAGCGCTGCAGGCACATAACCGGTGTGCTTGACAACATCGACGACGACAATGAGAAAGTGGCATACCTTCGGTCGTGTGTGGTGGGAGAATTGGTTGGCGAATGCGCAAAAGTGTTTGTCGACAACGAAGAATGCATCCTAAACGGTGAATTTGAAGGATGCCTGATCGACCACATATCGCTGGTGGCACGCAACGGCTACGCCGAATGCTCTCGCACGGCTTGGAGAAAAATCTACAACTCGCCCGACGTTGTCGACATCGAGCTTGCCGGAAACCAGATTATCACGTTCCTGCTCGACCGGCTGATTGACGCAGTGCTGCTTCCTGAAAAGAACTATTCACGCCTGTTGCTCAGCCGCATACCACACCAATACGACACCAGCTCGCCGACAACTTACGGCAAGATACAATCAGTGCTCGACCACATCTCCGGCATGACCGACGTCTATGCCCTCGACCTTTTCCGCAAGCTCAACGGCTTGAGCCTGCCGGCAGTATAAACAACATCAGAACTATGTACTTGAGAAGACTTTCAACCACAATAATTCTTATCACCATGACTGCGGTCGCAGCCATGGCATACAGCATTGAGGAAATACCCAACGTGCACCTGACCGACAAGACCCAATATGTGTCCAACCCCGACGGAGTGCTGCGCCAAGCCACCGTCGACAGTCTCAACCGAAGCATCGCCCACATTTGGCAGTCATCGTCGGCTGAAGTAGTGGCAGTGGTGGTCAACTCTATCGACGGCAACGACATCGACGACTATGCAACGGCACTGTTCCGCCATTGGGGCATCGGAAAGAAGGACAACAACAACGGCGTGCTGGTGCTTGTCAGCAAAGAAGAACGCAAAGCCGTGATACGCAACGGATACGGAGCCGAGGGCATTCTCCCCGACATCATCTGCGGACGCATAATCCGCGACAACATGGTGCCGCATTTCCGCGAAGGCAACTACGACAGCGGTATGCTTTCAGCGGTCGCCCGCATCGACTCTCTGCTCACCACCCCAGGAGCTGTGGCTGAGCTCAAATCAAAATACGAGAACGACGAGAAGCAAGAAAACTACAATGCATTCTATGGCTATATGTCTCTGGCAGGCTCCGCTGCCGCAATCCTGCTGCTCTATGTGCTTTTTCTCGCATTCACACCGAGCATCAAAAGCCGTTTCGACCGCTACAACCGTCTTAACAAAATCAAACTGCTGTATATCTGCGCCACATTCTTCACTCTCGGCATGGCACTGCCGGCACTGATTGTGCTGCTCGCCACAATGCACTATTGCCGCAACAGACGGCGCATATGCCCAAACTGCCACTCCAAGATGCACAAACTGCAGGAAGACGAAGACAACAAATATCTGACTCCGGCACAGGATCTTGAAGAACAGCTCGAATCGATAGACTACGATGTGTGGCTCTGCGACACGTGCGGCGAAGTTGACGTGTACCCATTCCCCAACAAGCGCACCATATACAGCGAATGTCAGCAATGCCACGCCCGCACATCGTATCTTGAAAGCGACCGCATTTTCTCACAGCCAGACACCACCAGCTGCGGCTACGGCATGCGCACATACATTTGCCGCAACTGCGGAAAGAAATCGGAAATCTACTACGAAATCCCCAAGACTGCTGCACCTGTGGTAATCCTTCCGATGGGTGGCGGCTCCAGAGGTGGTGGCTTCGGAGGCGGAGGAAGTTTCGGCGGAGGCTCCACCGGTGGAGGAGGCGCTTCTGGAGGCTGGTAGAAAGCAACTTAAAAGACGAAAGACAAACAACCAACTATTTTTATATTATCTATGAGACAATTATTGATTGCTTGCGTGGCACTGGCGGCAGCATTGCCAGCAGCGGCACAGACCACAAAGGAGGAAATGTTGGCTTCTCCAGAGAAAACAGCCGGCGTGTATTATGCCTATCCGGCTCCAGAGTCAACAGACCACTACACAAAAGCACCCAAAGGCTACACTCCATTCTACATCAGCCACTTCGGACGCCACGGCTCCCGCTACCTGATCAGCGACTCGGAATACACCAACCCGATGGAGACACTCGAACGTGCCGACAAAGCCGGCGCACTCAGTCCGTTGGGCAAAGACGCACTCAAACGACTGCACGAAATCTATGCAGAGGCAGCCGGACGCAACGAAGACCTCTCACCGCTAGGCGTGCGCCAACACCGCGGTGTGGCAGAACGTATGTTCACCGCATTCCCTGAGGTTTTCAAGGGCGACCGTTCTATCGAAGCCCGATCATCAGTAGTGTTGCGCTGTGCCATGAGTATGGCGGCATTCGGCGACCGACTCAAGGAGCTCAACCCCAAATTGAAAATTTCCTACGAGTCGTCGCAGAAATACATGCCTTATCTGACCGGACGCACCGACGAGGCCAACGCTTTCTGCGGGAAGAAGGGCATCTGGCGCGCTGCCTACAATAATTTCCGCGCGTCGCAGACCAATGCCGACCGCTTTATCGCTGCTTTGTTTGCCGACAAGCAGTATGCCAAACAATATGTAGAGTCAAAAGAACTTATGTGGCAATTCTACTGGGTTGCAGCCGACCTCCAGAACATGGAGACACCGATACGCCTTTACGACCTGTTCACCAGCGAGGAACTGTTTGACCTGTGGCAGTGCTTCAACTATCAGTTCTACTCCACCTGCGCAAACCACGCCGACTCAAACGGCTCTGTCCGCGACAGCTCGAAACCGCTGCTCCGCAACATCATTGAGAGTGCCGATGCAGCTATCGCCAATCCGTCGCAGGCAGCCACACTGCGTTTCGCCCACGACTCCAACATCACTCCTCTCGCTGCTCTGATGGGCATCGAGACCTACGATGTGGCATGGCGCGAACCGGAAACTCTCTATCAGCACTGGACCGACTTCAAGGTTTCGCCAATGTGCGCCAACCTCCAAATCGTGTTCTTCAACAAGAAAGGCGGCACAACCGACGACATTCTCGTAAAAGTGCTGCTCAACGAGCATGAGGTGCATATCCCAGTAGCCACCACCCAGTTCCCTTACTACCGCTGGACCGACGTGCGTGCCTACTATGCCAACGTTGTAGGAATGTAGAAACAGCACGGGGTTTCAAACGACCCAAAACATAACGAATAAGACACGCCACTGCAAAAGTGAAGTGTCTTATTTGCTTTATCACCATCAATCAAACTCCCCATCAACCATTTAAGAGCATTTATACTCTTGATTCCGTCATAGTCGGCAGAAGGATCGTCGTCAAGAGTAAGTATATATTTCGGATATTGGTCGCTTATACGCTGCAGCGATGCCAGTTCCCGTTTCAATGTCATTTCATCCCTTACCGTTGCCGCCACTTGATAATAAACAATATTGCTTTCATCAAATCCACCTAAAGTGTCAAACTTAGGTTAAATCTATTAAAAAAACTCAAGCAAATCTTATATCTTACCAACTATTAATACCTTTGCACGCAATTTATAATCAATATAGTATTGTAAAAGTCTCCAGCTAAGGAGTCTTTTTTACCTGCTAAGATTATTCTTATCCAAAAGGATAACTTATTATTTAAGAGAATAAATATGAAAGAAGAAACAGAAAGTTCAGTAGTCTGCCATCATCATCGAATAGGCTTCCTGGGATTGCTCATAACATTAGGCATCGTGTTTGGAGATATCGGAACATCACCCCTCTATGTGATGAAGGCCATCCTCCATACAGGCGAAACCATCAACGAGAGCACTATCCTGGGCGCATTGTCCTGCATCATCTGGACACTCACCCTTCAGACCACCATCAAATACGTATGCGTGGCACTGCGAGCCGACAACAATGGCGAAGGAGGCATTCTTGCCCTCTATGCCCTGCTGCGCCGACTCAAGAACAAGTGGATTTATTTATTGGCTATCATTGGCGCAAGCACCTTGCTGGCAGATGGAATCATTACCCCAGCCATCACGGTTACCACAGCCATCGAAGGACTCGAAAGCATCAGTCCCAACCTGCCGGTCGTCCCTATCACCCTTGCCATTATCACGATCATCTTCTTCGTGCAGCGCTTTGGCACCGAAAGCATAGGCAAGTCGTTCGGAGTCTTCATGCTGCTATGGTTCCTGCTGCTGGGTGTGACGGGAGCTTTCAGCATCGCGTCTTATCCATTGATACTGAAGGCTTTCAATCCCTATTATGCAGCCATACTGCTGGCCAAATCACCAGAATGGTTCTTGATTCTGGGTGCCGTATTTCTCTGTACCACGGGTGCTGAGGCACTTTACTCCGACCTGGGACATTGCGGCAGGAAGAACATCGCCATCAGCTGGGGTTTTGTTAAGACCATGCTCATTCTCAACTATCTAGGACAGGGAGCATGGGTGCTGAACCATGTGCCGACAGCATTGTCCGTGAATCCATTCTTTTCCATCATGCCGCAGAGCCTACTGTTCTTCTCCATCATCATGGCCACGGGTGCGGCAATCGTTGCGAGTCAGGCACTTATCAGCGGAACCTTCTCCATATTGAGCGAAGCCATGAACCTGCACTTCTGGCCCCGCATGCGAATCAAGCATCCTACCCATGTAAAGGGACAGCTCTATATCCCGATGATCAACCTTGCCATGTACATCGGCGTGGTTATCATCATCCTGCTCTTTCGCGACTCCTCGCACATGGAGGCTGCCTACGGACTCGCCATCACCATCACCATGCTGATGACCACCCTGCTGCTCGGTTTCTACCTGCACAGCAAGGGCGTGTCGCGAATCCTCACGATATTGTTTATGGGCGCATACTGCACCATCGAGACCATCTTTCTGGCAGCCAACCTGTCGAAGTTTCTCGCAGGAGGATGGTGTACGGTGCTCATAGGCAGCATCCTGTTCCTGATGATGTATGTATGGGTGAGAGCCATGAAGATACGCCGCCATTATATCAGCGCCAAACCTCTGGACGACTATTATCAGATTATCGCCGACATCAAGACCGACGAGAGCATTCCCAAGTACGCCTCCAACCTTGTCTATATAAACCATGCCAACCAGGAAGGTACCGTAGACGACAAACTGCTCTACTCAATCATCAACAAGCAGCCTAAACGTGCAGACCATTACTGGCTTATCAACATGGAGTTTGCCGATACACCAGACACATTGGAATACAGCTGCGAAACCCTTGTGCCCGACACGCTTTACAGCATAACGATGCACATAGGTTTCCGCATAGAACCACGTGTGAGTCTATATCTGCGACAAGTGGTGGAAGATCTTGTGGCAAGCAAGAAGGTGGATTTAAGAAGCACCTATCCTTCGCTTCGCAAAAACAGAATCCCTGGCGATTTCCGATTCATCATCATTCATCGCGTATATTATCCGGAGAGTTCCGGCAACCGCCAGCAGAACTTGTTGATGACTTTATACGCTCTTATCAGTAAGATAGGTATCGACGATTCAAAGGCATTGGGTCTCGATACTTCTATGGTGGTGGTAGAACGTGTGCCGCTCATAATCGACCAAAGCAATAGAAGCGTCAGGCGCATCATACAAATTGCGGAAGAAAAGTAAGTCCTGTCACAGGATAATATCCTTTCGGATAAGGGGAAAGTACGTATTTTTTATAAGTGATTGAGAATGAGATAAGTTTTTATCTCATAAAAAGAAGAGGTTACGAATTAGAAA
>ENA-OPVT01000953-OPVT01000953.1-human-gut-metagenome-genome-assembly--contig:-NODE-953-length-19738-cov-2.861251_pt1 | contig 19738 bp, 22 predicted proteins | sample MGYA00241499_ERZ501990 | MGnify/ENA primary metagenome ERZ501990 (study PRJEB25962, sample SAMEA2042104) | human gut metagenome | biome: human gut; feature: human-associated habitat; material: faeces...
GCTGCGTGGTTTTTATCATTGACTTATTTGTCTTTATCCTCGCTATCTCCGGAAAAGTCAAGCTGAGGTTGCTGTTTCTCAAGAAAGCGTTTCATATTGAGGTTGGTGACAACCTTTTTGCCCGTTTGCTGTTCGAAGGCTTCACGAGCCACACGAGCTACCGATCCACCTCGTGATGCGGCTTGAGCATGTTCGCTCATTGTAATGGGATGTTCCTCCTTGGTAATATTCGTTGTGGTAAGTTCGGCCAACATGTTCATTACGAGCTCTTCATTGGTCATGTTGTCGCGAAGGTTTTCTTTACGGAGGCCTTTCAGCTGCTTATATTTTTTAGCGGTGAGCCCTGCCCATGACTGGTAGATAATGTCAGTAAGGGTTGCATAACCCGTACCCTCATCTACCCCATGGGCCTTCCATTGATCAGTGAGGTCCTTGCGTATTTCTATGCTTTTTAGACGCTGGTTAATCCAGTTGTTAGAATAGCCTAGGCGTTTGAAGTCTGCGAGAGATTGTTGAATGCCTAGTTCAGGGTCTTGCATCTGATGAAGACGGTCTGCTCCAACCTGGGCAAGCCAACGTTTGAATGGTTCTGCTTTGGGTGAAGGGATAGATTGGATAATGCGAAGAACGCCTCCCAAAGACGCGCAATTTGCCTGATGCCGTTTCCCATCTGAAGATAGGAATTGGTGAGGGGTACAAATTGTACCCCACACGGAATTGAGCCCAGGATCGCGTTGACGCATCCTCTTGATATACTGTTTTGGGTCGTTGCTGTCGGTTAGAGCCTCCACGACATCAATGATACAGAAAAAATACAGTTCCTTATCATCATCCCAATATGTTCGTATCTGTTTGTCGGCAAACAATTGTATTTCCTGTGGCATGTTATCATCTAAAAATTGTTCAGTACAAATTTAAGAAATATTCTCAACCCCGACAACTTGCAATTTGGTTCTATTGTTCGATATGTATGACGTATTTACTTAAAGCAATACTTTATATTAACGTGCTTATTCATATATTATACAACATATTGAAAATGTTTGTATATTTGTAATATGATAGCTTTAACTACAATAACAAACCTTACTTCAACCTAAACTTTAACTACTATGAAGTACATTCCTTCAATTGCCTTCGAGGAGATGTCAGGCTCCGCAAAAGGTGTGACTGCAGCCAAGGTGCGCGGTCGCAAGTACATCCGCAACCGCGGATACGGTGGTTCAACCAGAACCGAGTTCCAGTCTTCAGTAAAGGGCATATTCAAGCAGCTCTCAACTTCTTGGAAAGCCCTCAGCAATGCTCAAATTCTAGCATGGAACAAACTAGCGGGCACGCAGGCTGGTCATTCAGTTTTAGGCTCAAGCAGCAAGATCAGTGGCGCCAACCTCTTCATGAGGCTCAACTACTGGATTGTTTACTGCGGTGGAGAGATTCTTCAGGCCCCTCCAACACTTGTAGGCGTAGAGGCTCCATCTGAAGCAGTCATTACCCTCACCGCAGAAAAGTTCACCTTCGCGCTTGAACAGGCTCCTGCCGCAGCAGCAGACCTTCGACTGATCATCCAAGCATCTGCACCTCAGAGTAACGGTATTACCCGTGCCTACAGCAAGGCGGCTACCATTGGTGGAGCACGTGCGTGCAACGCTGAAGAAATCAACCTCAAGGTCGATTACGAGGATAAAAATGGCACGCCTTCCGCCGCTGCTCCTAAGGTATTCATGAAGTACTTCCTCGTGAACACCAAGACCGGAGAGAAATCAGGCGAAATGATGGCAATTGCGAAACTCTAATAAGGGGTCACAAAGCACTCTTAACCTAAATCTAGCCTATGAATCGGCCCCATCCTGCAGCGATGCACGATGGGGCTTTTTAGCATAAAAGACATGAACCATGACAGCAGATTCAATCATCCAACTCATTACAGTACTGCTCGGTAGCGGAGGACTGATTACCATATTCCTTGTCAGCAAAAAGAAAACTGCTGCCATGCTAGAAAACATGGCCAAAGCCAACGAGGAATGGAAAAAAATTATCGATCGGCAGACCGAGGAGAACAAGACTCTCCGCAGCGAGTACACAAATCTCCAAGAGAAATACCATAAACAGTTTGACATCAACACGGCACTCCATCAAGAGATTGACACAAAGAACACAAAAATAGCGGTCCTATCGCTTCTGCGATGTAAAAAGCTCCGTTGCATTGACCGCGAACCTCCCTACGGATCCGGCGTTGTTGACTTGTCAGACAACGACACATCTAAAACCAAAGAACAATGAAAGGATATATTACCAAGAACTTCCAATGGGAAGAGTTCGAGATAAGCGACAGGGACACTGAACTCGGAATTGACAACACTATTCCGGATGACACGGTCGCAGAGAACATCCGTGCGCTCGTATTCGAGATACTTCAGCCTCTCAGAGATGCATGTGGACATCCGTTAAGGATAAACTCGGGTTACCGATCAAAAGTTCTCAATAAGGCCGTAAAAGGCGCAGCGAACTCGCAACATACCAGGGGCGAAGCCGCAGACATCCGCGAAGACAACCCGTTCACGCTTGCTTGGCTCGTTCTTCACATCGGACTCCCCTTCGACCAGATGATACTGTATGACACGTTCATCCACCTATCACACAAGAAATACGGGCCACAACGGGGACAGATTCTCTACGACCAATCCTACAAATCCAAATTCAAAGAAAGACTATGACACAAGACAACCTTTCCAGAATACTTCTCAGAACAGCGGTGGCTATATTCCTGACAGTCGCCGCTATCCGCATCTGCACCTACAGTTGCACATCAAGCAATGGCGACACATCAATCGAATACCAAGCTGATACAATCCGAACACGCGACACAATCCGCATTCCCCACCCAGTATCCGTCACATCAAGAGCAATCGACACGATGACAGTTCTTGTCCACGCAACGGACACTCTCTGGATCCACGACACGCTCTACATTAGTCTGCCAATGGAACAACGGACTTACGCCGACTCCACCTACACAGCCTGGATATCCGGCTACCGTCCCCAAATTGACAGCATTCAGATCTACCCACAAACCACCACCATCACGAACACAGTGACCATAACCCACAGCTCAAAGCAACCTCGCTTCTCTATAGGTCTACAAGCCGGCTACGGCGCAACCATCAGCAACAATCAGGTGAAGCCGGCGCCATACGTAGGAATTGGGATAAGTTGGAATTTGATACAATTTTAAGGTAGAAGAATGTCCTGCGCGTCATCTTCATAACGTCTGAGCATTTCCCCATCCCAGATAATATCGTATATTTGCAGCGTGGGGGCAGCTTGACTTCATTTGTTAACACCTGGGCGTTCTTCGTTTCGTACGGAGAACGCCCCTTTTATAAGAATCAAGTTCAAGAAAAGAACTAAATCATAGAAACCAAATGCGACAAGTGGTCACCACTTCGTCAAATGAGAAGCTGGACCGAAAGACCAGTGGAAGTTTCTATTTATAGTCGGATTTCCGATTACCGTTGCCCTGTATGGGTCAAATCCCGAATATCTTTTCAAGCTTCTTCGCTTCAATAGTGAGTTTCTGAGGGTTCAGTTTTGAGAGTTTTGCAAGGTTCATGAGTTTCCATTTGACTGACGGGAACTCCTTGAAGTATTCAAACTCATAACCAGCCCACTGCGGATCGCCCTTCTCGAAACTGACAAGGAAGCGTTTGTCGTCATCCGTCATGAGGGTATTTACATCCTCAATGAGTTTTGAGCGAGTTTGTTCAAACTCCTCATAGGTGAACGGAATATCTGTCATTCCGTCAAACTGGTTTGCCATAGCGGCCCTTTGATCAATCAAACTCGGGACAAATGATTCATGAATCGGCCTGTCGCTTCCAAGAAGGCAGAAAATCAGACCTTCTCGGCAATCTGCAATTGGCACATTCATATACTTGACATCAAATAAATCTCTTGGATGCTGACGGGAAAGCGCCGCTGCAATCTTGCCGCCATATAGCTGAGTCAACGGCACAATATGCGCTTCACAATATAGACCAAACTCTTCCTGAGCCTTATCACTGAGCGGCTGGACGATAACATCCCCTCCGACAATGCCCCTTTTTGTCTGATTGACTTCCACCTTTACCTGCTTGCCACGATACTCGCAAAGGAGTTTGCATGTGCTGTAGTTAGGAACGACATGCATGCCCTTGAATGCCTTCTTTGCCTTCTCGCTTATAGATTTCAAGTGGGTATTGATATCCTCGATGCTCGCAGACCTGTCAGCAAGTGGAATATAAGTCAGATCTATATCCACTGAATATCTCGGGAGATTCTTCAAGAACAGATTGATGGCAGTACCGCCATGTACGGCGAACACACCTTCTTCCATTATGATAGGCATCAGGCGGAGAAGGAGTTCCACCTTTTGTGCATATACAGTGGTGTTTATGTGGGTATTATTCATATTCAGCGAGTTCCTTAGGGATTGTCAGATTGTATTTGGCTATATACTTGCCTGTAGGTACGACCATATAGCGTGATTTTCCAAGTTGAATTTTTTCAATATCCAATGCTTTGAACCAAGAATGTCCGGCCTTTTCCGCCATATAGACGAACAGGCGTTTCACCTTCTGGGATGTGCAGGCCTCAAGCAAAGTCTGTACAAGTCTCGGACGCAGAGTAGTAAGACTCTCCATTATGTAATAGATATCCAGTAGCGATGAGGAAGAATCGGGAAGGTTCAAACATTCAAGTATAGCCCGCTCTGGCGAAGATACCAGAAGAATGTTTCCATTCACGTCCAGAGACTCAACGCCCTTCCGATCAACCCCCAAGAATGACGTTGTCATATACTTGATGCCCATATCCCACTCTAGCTGCAGCATCCAGGCAGGGAGTTTATCATCCTTGGATGTGAAAAGAAATGCGGTGGGTCTACCCATAGAAAGATAATGCGAGTACCCGCGAAGTTCGAGCGCAGTATAGGCACCCACAATGCAATGCTTATCAAGCTGGGCGTTATAGGCAGATACAGCGTTATACAATGTTGGCGTTGAACCCTGCAAAGCATATACACCCCTAGACAGGCGGTTCAGCCAACCGCTCTTCATATAGGAGTGCTGTCCCTTGGCATCAAGCCCCTGACCGGCAAGCCATTCTCCGAAAAGGACATTGAGATTAGGGGTGGCCTCTATTATTTGCTGTATTTTTGTAGCCATGTTCGTTAATATTACGAATACAACGATAAAATCTACGCAAATATAAAACTTTTTTCGGATATATGCCAAACATTCTATGCGTGCAAATAACCAGAAAGGACTGAATGACGGGTAGGGAGTTTTCTTGTTATCCGGATGTTTTTGTAACTTTGCTTAATGGGGTCTCATGCCAGACTTCATTTGTTAACAACTGGGCGTTCTTCGTTTCATACGGAGAGCGCCCTTCTTTTCTTATTGCCTCATCAGGGCTGATGAAGATGTCGCGTAAAATCTTCAAAAAAAACTGTCCCCCATTATCAACTTTCGAATTTGGGGGACAATCGGGGGACAATTATGAAATACCAAAAACAACATATAACTGATTGTTAATCAGTTTCATAATTTATCTAATTCCTGCATCGGAAAATAAAGCCTGGTATTCAACTAGTTATATCTTAATTGAAAACTTGAATTGATATCCTCAAACTAGCTGAACCCAATTCTCTTCAGAGTTTACTTCGACTATTTCAAAGATTTCGCGATTATGTTTGGATTTCTTTGATTTTAGTCAGTTTTGTCACAGTGTTTGTCAAAAATCACCTTCTGTGACAGAATCATGTCACACTTTACCGAAATAGTTACCAAAACCGCAGTTTTATGAATTGTTTACTGAGATTTCACACGAATAAGTAGCAGTTTTAAATGGTACTCCCCTGCCGTATTTTCATTTATGGTTGTATTGTAGCCGTAAACTAGTTTGAAATACTATACAAGTACCATAATTTTGCCCGGTTTTGCTAGATCATTTACTGTATATTAGGGCTATTACACCTGGTTTGTCACATGTCACAAATGGCAAATATGTATTTCCCAGCTGGAAAAGTACATATTTGCCATACTGCATCTCATCGGGAGTGATTAGATTATGTCAATCATAATTTATCACTCACCTCCGTCTTCCTGGTGTGCTTGAAGTTGATGCTCGTCTTTCCGAATCTCCAGGTGAGGCTCAAATAGAACTGGCGGGGACAGTACCAGTACTCGTTGTGTTGGTAGTAGTTTTCGGCATAAGTATCCCTCGTAGGGCCATAATATCGGTTCTGGAAGGGCATGACAGCCGTGGCCGACAGGATGAGCCGGTTCTGGAGGAAGCCTTGGCGCAGGCCAAGGGAGTAGACATAGTCAACGCCGTGATAGGTACGCTGGAGAGTTGTTTCACCACCGGATATACTTCCAGCGACGAATCCCATAGCTCCTTTCCAGAAATCGACATTGCTGCTGAGGTCGAATGACCATCCTATGCCATCGTTCTTCTGCTCCAATGACGGTGCGTGAAACCAGTTGTATCCCAACATTGCAGATGTCTGAAGGCTGAAGCGTTCGCCGGGACTCCAGCTGAAACTCAACATCTCATCGATATGGTTATGGATTACAGCGTTCCTGTAGGTAGATACCTTGCCACCGTCCGGATAGACTTCAGACAGATATTCAATCTTGTTGTTGCACAGGCTGCCGCAAGTTCTGGCAGTAAGATCCCAGGTTTCCCCGCTTGTACTGTATGTCAGAGTCAAGGCATCAGACACTACGGTTCTCAGATCCGGATTGCCGTGCATCTTGCTGTATGGTGATTCCTCGAAGATGTATGGATTGAGGTAAGTGACGCTCGGGCGGGCTAAACGACGTGTATAAGACGCGGAAAGAGTATTCCTGGAGTCAATCTTCCACGCTGCATTGAGGTATGGAACGATATTGAAATTGCTGTTGTCGAATGTCAGATTTCCGGAAGCACTCTTGGAAAGACCTCGGTTCAGAGTGTATTCCAGCCTTGTACCGGCCTTCAAGGTAAGTTTTGAGAACCTGTATCCGTAACTTGCATAGGCGGCGAAAATATGTTGCTGATAATCCAGGTCATTGACATTTAAATCATCAATAACCCATTTTTCTTCAGCATAATCCCATAGCTCATCCTGCGAATCTGCCACATGTGAACGTAGTGTATATTTTGCACCGGACTCGATCTGATGCGTCTTCTGAAGGATGGCGAAATAATCAATCTGACCGACCTGCTGGATCGTGTGCTCGGTATTGAAGGAATGTCGGTGGTAATCTGTACAGTTCAGAACAGGCTCTACAATGATGTGGTTTTCCGTGCTGTTCGGATTGCCGTCGATGGAATAGCTGAAGGTAAGGATTCCTCCATCATCCCGGAAGGTCTTCTGGTAGGCCAACTCACCGGAGAAGGTGTTGTAGCGGTTTGTGCGGACCGTAGGCTCCTGCATCTCGATGGTTTTGACACGGCTGGTATTCCAGAAAGATTCAGTAATGTCGTACTCACCCAATTGCTTCTGGAAGTTGGTCCAGCCGGAGAGCGTAATAAGATTAAGCGAGTCCGGCTCATAACTTGCCTCCAATGAGAATGCACCAGAGTAAAAAGTATTGTCACTTGTAAACTCCAGACGCTGATAGTGGTGGTCATCGCTAGAGTAATTCTCAATGTCTGTCACCCCATGTGCTTTAGGAGTCGGGTAATACATCCCGCTGGCATTGGCACTGAAGGTGAACTTGCCCAGTTGGGCATTGATATATCCGTTTCCTCCGGCCATCCCCAACGTGCCGCCTTGAGTGCCCAAGGAGCCGCTGTAACCGGATTTCAGCCTCCGTGTCATCACGATATTGATGATGCCGCCAATGCCTTCCGCATCGTATTTCACCGGCGGATTGGTGATGACCTGAATTTCCTTTATGGATGACGCTGGAATGGTCTTGATGAGTTGGTTGAAGTTCCGGGCAAGCATCCCAGTGGACCGGCCGTTCACGAGCACCTTGTAATCATTGCTGCCGTTCAGCAGCACCTCCTCGTTACCATTGATGCTGAGCATAGGAACGGCGCGGAGAATGTCAATGAGGTTGCTCCCTTCTGCTTTGGGATCAGCCTGGACATTATACGTCAGCTTATCCGCATCAGCCGTCACAAGATCACGTCGGACAGTAACAGCTGCCGCCTTCAATGTGTCCTTTTTTTCAGAATAGAATCCCGTTGTGTCCACCTGCTGGGCACCAGCAATCGCCACCTGCAACACGGCAGCAAGGATAAATAAAAATTTCTTCATTGCTTGATTGCACATTTTTCAGCGTAAACTTACAATGAAGGAGCAAAAGGCTCGTCAGGAACTCCCTGACATTTGTCTGACAATTGTCTGTCAGCGTTTTTTCAGGCGATACCCGAAGCCGCGGCGGGTCTCAATTTCATAACCACTGCCTTCCAGGGAAGTCTTCAGATGCCGGATGAGCGAGTACATGGCATCGTCCGTCACCGGCTTTCCGGGCCAGAGGGTACGGCAGATTTCTTCCTTGGAAAGTTCGCCGTCGGGAGCCGCTTCGAACAGGTCAAGGAGCTGCCGCTGCATGGGGGTAAGCTGTAGCGCCGGTATCGTCATCTTTCTCCGGGTAAGCAATGCGGAGCCGATGAGCCAGAATACGGCCATCAGGCTGAATACGGCGGGCAGACGCTTGTCGGCAAGACCGAAAACCGAAGCCATGGAAACATCGGCATATCCACGGATGGTGGCATTCTCCAAATGCATAATATCGCTGCAGATTCCTTTAGGCTTGTCTCCGGGAAGGCAATAGGCGATATAGGTGCTGTCCTTGAGGACTGGCAGGGGGAGCTTGTCGCGCATCAGGGCGACGGTGTCAGGTGTGATGATTTCGTCCTGCGAACTTGCCAGCGTGGAGGACAGCGCCTGGTTCAAGTCGCTTACAATGATGTGCCGGGCATTTTTATAGCTTCGCTCGCCGGAAAATATCGCGGCGAGGAAAAGCAGGATTACGATGATGGATGATAAATGATGCTTCATTTATACCTAATTTCTACAAAGTTAACATAAAATACTGATTAGGTAGGACTAATCTTCAAGTACCGTCCACTCGACATGACGGGTGCCGCCGGTGGACCGCACACGGTGAGTCATTGTTCCCAGGAGTTCATAGAGCTTCGTGCGTCCAATTCCCAATTCATGGGCAAGGGCTGTTTTGGAGATGGTAGAATTAACCCGTACGATCTCTATGAGCCTGTCCTCTATTGATTTGTTCGGATTTGTTCGCTCATTTGTTCGCGAGCCAGACAAATCGGTCTTGGAAACCTCTGTATTTGTTCGGATTTGTTCGGAAAGGGGATCAGCAGACCTCACAATAACCTTGAAAGAAGAAGGCTCCGAGAGGATGTATTCCGCAGGCGGATTACCGTTTTCTTTGAGTTCATCGGCTACAAGTCCGATGCCCATTCCGAAGCGGTTCACAAAGCCCAGAGCCCTCATCACGCCGGAGATGAGCGGGTTGCGATAGTCGGTTTCCATGGGGAAATTCTCCGGGCGGGCCTTGCCGTAGAGGTTGCCGGTGTTGTCGAACTCAAGACGGTCGGCGTACTCGTAAACGTGTGCGGGAGAATTGCTCCCGTTGTAGGCTCGATGCTGGCAGATGTTCATGAGGAGTTCTCGGGTAGCCTTGTAGGGATAGCCAATGAAAGTCTTGTCCCGAAGGGCGGTGACCAGCTGCGGACGCTTGCGCTGCAACGTGTATTCAGAGAAATTGTCGAGGTTCTTTAATTCGGTGAGAAGGTTCCCCTTGAAAAGGTGCTCGTTGAGAACTTTGGTGCCTTTTGTCAGCCCCTCAAACTGTACGTACTAGATACTGGCGCTGGGAATGAATCGCGTGGGATTCTTACCGATTAACAGAATTCCGGCGTTGGTGGGACAATTATATGGGATGTAGAACAGTCCGAGGGAGGCCAGTTGGACTTCTATGGGGCGCTTGTCTTTCTTGATTTCCTTCTCATCAACCATGGCGGGAAGGAGGGTGCCGCGGAAGATGTCCAGATCCAGGTCGTCCAGTGTAGCGCTCAGGCAGGGTTCGGATTCGAAGTTGGGTGTATTGAATTCCCGGCGTTCCATGAGGATGCGTTCTTCTTCCTCGTTGGCGATTGCTTTGCGGGCTCCTACGCGAATCCAGATGCGGCCGCGGAAGCGTACGGGAGGGAGTTTGGAGGGCTGAACCTCAATGACGGCAATGTCTCCTTCCGGAAGGGTGACTTTGTACACTTGCATCACCGGCTGCGGGAGGATGTTTCCTTCGCTACGTATACCGGCGAGGTCTTTCTGGAGGTCGTCGTTATAGTGGAGACCGGAGGGTTTTCCATCGTTATCGGCACCGATGAACAGATAGCCGGGTTTGCCGGTGTTCATGATGTCATTGGCAAAGGCACAGATGGCTTGGCCGAACTTTTCCGTGGCATTGATGGAGACGGTGCGCTCGGTGCGTTCGTTCTCAGTATCCTTAAGGAGCGGGAGTATGGTTGTCTCGTCAAGCATATCGATTCTTTTCTTCTGCGAAGTTAACGATTTTGCCGGAATATCGGCGGCTATTTTGCATCAGATGTTCTGTCCATTAGGCTGATTGCATCGCGCATTGTCGAACAACCAATGGAAAAACGGCCGGAAGCGGTTAATACTTTCGCAGAAAAAACGTAAAAACGGCACTGCCAGGTGTTTACCCTCCAAAAACGGCAAAGGTGAAATGTAAACACAAATATAAATACTAGTATTTACGCAACAACAGTACCCTCGCCATAGCCGGTTTCTTCCTGAAGTTCGCGTTTGGCAGCTTCAAGCGGACTCTCCCCTTCTTCGATGACTCCGGCAGGAATCTCATAGCAGGTCTTACCAAGGCCATGTCTGTATTGTTTCTCGAGAACAAACCGACTTTCGTCAGTAATTGCGATCACATTCACCCAATCGGGGTATTCCAGAACATAGAATTCATCATTGACCTCACCGCTAGGAATCTTTACGCTATCCTTCCTGACGGTGAGCCAAGGTCTTTTGAAGAGGTACTCATTCTTCAGCACTTCCCATTTTCCTTCCTCTGTAATCGCATTCTTCATATCGCAAAATTACGGATACTATATTACAACGAAATAGCTATGACAAAACATGAAGACATAACTCCATATGTTAATCATCATGCATGCCGGAAATATTCTTACGAAGGGTTCCAAACGATTCGACTAAATTCTTCATAGAGAACACTTCATTACCAGAATAAGACGCTTCTTTGTAAAGGATGCAATAGTAGAAGATAGCCGTAGCAGCAGACAAGTAATAATATGCTTGATATCTTGATAGACTAGTATTCAAAGAACTCTTAAATGGCGATGGAACATCTCCATGAAAGCGCTCACACCGTGATGTGAACAAAATACCATTGATGAACAAATCAATTCTGTCTGTTAAAGGAAGTGTTATAACTGTTTTTTTCGGAGTCCCCAAAACCACCTTTTCTCCACGTAAGATTTTTCCTAAAAGCAAAGCAGCATTACGCTGATTTTCAGGTGATGGAGAATCCTTTTTGATACCATATTTATCCTTAATCAGAGCATAAGTATCCCCTAGAATAGTCTTACACCTAGACTGAATCAGTTCGAGTTGCTGACTTACGCCGAGTTCTCGCTCATAATACATTCTTGCAAACATATAGCGAAGAAGCGGCAAAGGGATATGTTCTAGATACTCTTGAATCAAGCTTTTTAAGGATGGATCTTGATTGGCTAAAGCACTTATTATTTCACCAGATGCTCTAGTAACTAACACATGTGTACCCTCTGGACATGGCTTCCAATGAGTATTTCCATAGTTTACCAAGGATGCTTCAAAGACTCTCCAAATAATATCAAAAGCCAAATCTGGATGATATGGTATCACGTCAAAAGAATCTAGATATAGAGAAAAAGCCTTATCAATAATTGGATTAGCATCAAAATAATCAAATGCATTTCCCTCGTTCAAAACAACGTTCGTCCATATAGGAGTGACTTTAAGGTAATCCTGAAGCCTGTCAAAAGCATCGTCTCTCCACATAGCTCCATCTGTCCAAGAATTATTGAAAGCAATTCTTTTTTTGACACAGTCAATTTCCTTTTGTCTACGAGTTTCTGCTTTGAGACGCTGAATATCTTCTAAAGATTTGTTTTGTTTCCTCATAACATTTATTGAACGATTTTGTTGAAAATGTTACCCATGCGAATGGCTTCCATTATATGAAGAACAAGTATATGAGTCCTATGGCAAACATCCATAAGTAATTCTGTATGAATTATTTTAGAGTCATCATCCTTGTCATAAATGCTAATAGTCTGTGTTACAGTATCATACTTATAACTTTTATGTGAAAAACCATTTCGCAAGTCATTTGACAGAGCTGATAATAGCCATAGATTTGAAGGGTGATTGTTTTTTACTATTACCTCAATTTGATGTCCTGCCGTTAATGCGCAAAACGCATCAATACTATTGTATTTCGAATCTGACGAACCAAAATCATTGATAGAGCCATATGAAATGAAATTAGTAACAGCAATCATAAACGGCAAAATTGATGAGTAACACTCAAATGCTTCGGAATAAAGAGCCAATGCATTATCTACTGAGATAGTTGTTGTATATAATGGTTCAAAATGGGGGACCTCAAATTTACCGTTATTGAAGTAATACATACCCTGAAAAAACATGTCAATTTGCTCAACGTAGTGAGAGATCGTTAGATAAGCTTTGTCTCTCTTCCATTTACCTATCTTAATGCCTAAATTATTCATCTTATTCTTAATCGAAAGAATGTCTGTATGATTAGCCAATTTCAGACCTCTTTGATATGCCGACATAATTGGGAACACAACGTCTGAATACGGCTTCGAGGCGAAATTTCTATACGTCGCAAAAATCAAATCCTCATAGGCATCTATGGGATTATCTATTTCCTCGTATTTCTTATGTCCCAAGAGCGTTGCAAGTTTTTTTGAAAACGCAGGAATATTATTCCTTTGCAACATCGGAAGTAATTGCGAGAATATATTGGACAGATTGAGTACATTGTTCATAATCATTCCGACGACTGCCATATGGTTCTCTACTTCATGAACTTGAAGTGCCATGAAAACACTCAAGGAAGCCATAACCATATGCGGTTCTTCGAAACGAAAGAAATAATTTATCGAGGAATTAGGCAAAAGCGGATTATACCCAAGGACATAGCCATTATTTGCATCTTTTGGGTCAATTTCGTATGGCAATTGAAGAGACGAGTCAATAGACATCTCAATCATGTCGCCACAATCTGGGCATACAAAACTCAAATGCCATCCATTTTTGATAGTTACATCCATTTGTAGTTTTATAATAAAGCAACAATCACATGTCGGGCATTGAATATATTTAGGTATAGTCATAACTTTAGTCTCAATCTATTTATTTATAAACTCAAAGTTATGAAAAAAGCCCAAGATGTAAAAGAAATGCAACAAACACAAAAACCTACAAACCTACCCATTTTCTTTTCTAAGTATATTATTGAACACTACCAATAAAAGAAGCCCTGACACGCATCACTGCGAGCCAGGGCTGTTTGCCCTGCGTATAAGTGAGGGCGTAAAAGCAAGGGAGTCCAAGAACCAGGACTCCACTACGAAGATAACTATTTTCGTGCATTCAGGTTCATCATCTCCTGAAGCAGCACGGCCTGTTTCCTTGCGCTTGGCAGGAGTCTCACCCGGTCGCAGATATCCTTGTATTCCTTCTTAGTGAGAGATGACGCCAGGGACATCCTCATGAGAGCTTCATCCAAATCTTCCACGTCCTCACCATAATCACCGTCAAATGCCTTGACGACAAGTCTGGTCTTGCTGATGGCCGTGAATCCATCTTTCGACAAGTCCCCGCTTTCAAGGAGGAATACATACACGGAAAGCAACGGCCCTCCAGGATTCCATGTCGGGGCATTGCGTTCCATATCGCGGTCTCTCAGGTCTGCAAGGACCGTAAGAAACAAGTTGTCCGGATTGTCATCATCGATTTCGGAGCTGAAGCTCATCGCATCCAATTTTAGACGATGAAGTGAGGCGGTAGGTGTTTTCGGCTATGCCATCCGCAACAGGCGGCGAATTAGTTTGTCATTCTTTGACCTGAGCTCATCAATAGTGATATCCTTCTTCTGATACTCAGGCACTCTGTGATCTTATCTAACTGCATTCATAGGCTTCTGGAGTGTGTTCTTTGTTGATCTTGCGTTTGTGTTCTGCTATCCTGCGAGGGTGTCTCCAAGACATTCAGGTCAGGAATAATTTCATTCATATTGAGTTCGTTTGCGATCCGTTGGGTCAAACGAAGGGTCTTGTCTATCAGGTCATCAGCAGCGGCTGCATCACTGACTGCTCTGGTTATAACTCCGGAATCATCAGATATAGCCTGGCTCCAGCTCTTAAGGTATTGCAGATTGTCTTCACGAATGCTGCTTTGAATACCAGTCGTGGATGAAAGGATAGCGGATCCGAGCTCTGCAACAAGTTCCTCGCGAGCATAGGATTCAGTTCCAAAGAAACCTGTCATGTCGCGTGATAGGCGTTGTTCCGTTCCTGTGGAATGGACCATCTCATGAGCCAGGGTGCCATAGAAATCCCTTTGATCAGGGAACCGTTCCTTATCGGGTACTACTATCCTGTCCTCAGATGGACTATAGTATTCCTTATCTCCGTCATTTCGTGTTATCGGGCACAGCCATTCCCCATTATCAAAAGCTTCGTCAAAAGCCTTGCAGCTGAACTCAACCGTGGTTTTCACAGACCCATTGATGGCATCCTGAAGCTTTGCGTACTGTTCGGGACGTTTGTCCTGAAAATCTGTCTGAGCGATATTGAAGACATTGTTGTAACTCATCGAGTACTTACGTATCCATTCCTTCCACTCATCACGTGGAAACTTGCGAAGGTCATCTTCACTTATCTTCTTACCATCCTTCTCATACCATTCCCTGAACCATACGACAGGAAAGCTCTTCTGACCCTTCTGAACGCAGACATCTAGTTTAGACGCTTGCTGCCAAGTCATGAAGACCGGAAGTTTCCAGTCCATCTTCTCACAAAGGAAAGCCAGAAGAAGCCGGTTGCTCCTTCTGTACTCCCTTCCTTTTATGTTCATAGGCGATGCTGTGCTGCTGATCCACGGTTTCTTCCAAGAATTCGAATCAATCTCATTGAAACGCTGCATAAATAGGTCAGCATACCGCTGCGCCACTTCCCTACTGTCCGCCATACCTATCTGCTACGTCCCTTGCCCTTCTTTGGAGCCTCTTCCTGAACGGCGGCAGCAATCTGCTCCTTTGCCTTCTTCTCTGCTTCCTGCGCCTCCTTGAGCCATTGCGGATGGGTAAACTCGTTCTTCCTTGCCACGGCACTGAACTGCACACAGGCATCGAACCTGGAGCCATCAGACTTGACCATGTTCTTCAGATAAACCGCTTCCCCGGCGCAGTACTTCTTCATCTGATCTTCCGACAGCTTGACACCTGCTATCATGCCGTCCTTAGGACCATTTACTGCCTCAGCAGGATAGGTGACGAGTCTGTTGGTCTCCTTGTTCAGGCTGACGAGGTATTTCTTGGATCCATCCTTGCTCTCGACAACTGATCCGGCGTGTCCTGTGTCACAGAGATTCTTGACCTGGTCTTTGCTAAGTTCCACTCCGAAGACATAGAGCCTTGAGTTCTCTGTGATCTTCGGGCCGATGCACTGCAGCTCAATCTTCACGGACTCTTTGCCCTGATAGCAGCGGATAGCTGCATTGCCGTCCAGATGCATGTCCCCTTCATTCCTGAAGAAAGGCAAAGGGCTGGTGAAACGGCCTGAAAGAAGGCGATCCATTGCCTCCTTGTTGTTCTCAATCTGCAATCTCTGGATTCCCCACGATTTGAGGGAATCCCATGGAATCTGTTCTGCTGTAAGTGTTGCCATGTTAGTTGTGTGTTTAGGGTTATTGTATTCGCTGACCTCTTGACTGCTGCTGTCCCTGGCAGAGCTTCTCCGTTTCATAGACCAAATAGTCATTGAGGTCATTGTATCTTGAATAGCAGGAACCCATGAACCTGACATCGGAATCCGGGCACCTGTCTTGAATTATTGTCTGCACACGTTTTCCTGATTCATCATTGTCAGTCCAGCACTCGATAGAGTCATGCGACTGAAGGAAAGGGATGGCTTCCGACACGTTTGCCGTTGAATTGAGAACTATCACATCATGCGGTGGTTCTACTGTCCTGAACAGCGTCAGATAGCTCAGATAATCCATGAAACCCTCGAAGACCAGGACTTTGCATTTGCCGGCATTCGGATAGAAGTGGCGGTCTTCCCTATCGAGAGGACCCACGATGCTGCGCCCTTTGATTATGGTAGAGACACCTTGCCCATTGCATCCATTGTAGAAAGAATTGCGTAATGCGAAAGAGCCCCGGTCATTAGGCAAAGATCTTCGGGGAATTGTCTTTGCTATCTCGTTTCATCTCATGTATATGATCCAGTCGATGTCATATCAGCTGGATCTTTTCTTCATATCGAAAACATACGTCAACAGATAATGCCTATCTTTGTCATCAAAGATCAGAATATGCCGATAAGACATACAGAGAAAGAGACCGCAGACAAAGTGATGGCGGCTCTGAAGAATCCATCCCGCCTGTTCAAGAGCAGCGTCATAAACTGGGCAGGCACAACCATCGACACGGATGTGCCGTATGTTGAAGTGATATCCAGGATCCTGCTCGACAACCTTGAGATTCTAGAATCGATTCCGTGTATAAGGAGGAGTCTCCAATACAGGACTCAAGGACATGACGGAATCTTTGACGCCTCCAGTAACAGGAAGGAAGAGATCGTTGGAATGATTCTGTTCAACCAGAAGACAGTTTCACCCGACTATGGAGAAGTCCTGGACTATCAGATACCACTCAAGGCAAACGGTAGGGACAAGGTCGGATTCAAGGCATTCGACCTGCTTTCATATGACAAGGTCAGGAACACTGCATGGATCCTGGAGCTGAAGGTTTCCGATAACGAGAACGACTCGCTCCTTCACAGCGTCCTCGAGGCATACACTTATCTGAATACCGTCCACAGGGAAAAGCTCCTTGACGACTTTTCGCTGAATACTTCCGCGGAGCTGAAGGCCGCCGTCCTCTCCATCGAAGGCGACAGAAGGCACAGGGGATACAAGGCGCTCGACTCTATGCCATTTCTTAAGCAACTCATATCGAGACTTATGATAGAAGTGTTCTTCCTTTCGGGGAAACCCCCTTTTTAATCATTAGTTATTTCATATAAATATAGCTGTTGACTATTATGCAACTAATTGATTATTAAATATCTTTTTTGAAAAGATTTAACAACTTTTAACTCAAAAATTTTGGTGGACAGGTCTGATTTCGCTTATCTTTGCAGCGTAATCAGACCAAATCGACGATGGACTCTCTTAAGGACATAATCAGCTCTTTCAAAGTCAATACTGTAGATGAAAGAAATCTTCTGAACAGCAATGAAGCACCCAATGTCTTCTATAAGGTTGCCGAGTGCATGCTGGCTGGACACTTCCTCGTGACTGACGGACACAAGGATGTTCTGGTACGACCTACTGTGCTCGAGTTCTATTACCATGAGGAGAAGAACGGAGGTATCAAGGATCCCATCGTTTACCACAAGACCCCTAAATCCGCTAAAACACAGAAACCACTCATTCCGACTGGTTTCCTCCACAATCACGTCTCCGGCATCGACCTGGCCTTCGAGCATGAGAATGACGGCTTTGTAAGAGCATCCGTCCTTATACGTGAGTTCCGTGTAGAGCTTCCGTTCTCAGAACCTTCGGACGACGTGGAAAGGGACATGATCGGATCGATGAAGGCATTCAGTATAACGCCTGGAGTTGACGATGATCATTCTACCAGACTATATGCAGCTCTGTTTTCTTCATTCAGTGTATTCGGAGATGGTTTCAACGTCAAATGGAAAGACGGAGACTCCCCTGCGGTCGTGGAATTCGTCAGTCCAAGAAAGAATGTCTACCAAGACAATGATAAGGCCAAGAGAATCCCATGCTCCCGTAAATGGCAGGCCCGCATCAAAGCATAGAATAACCGCATAACATATGATCAAAGAATCTCTTTGCAACAGGGTGTATTTTTCTGCACTCTTGCCGGAGGCGTGTCCGGTAACATACAAGGGGCTCGTGGAAGTCCTCGACAGGCATGGTGTCCCCCACTCTCTTCTTGAAGGGACCAGGGACATCTGGTGCCGGGACTACATGCCGGTACAGATGACAGACCATGAGTTCGTTTCGTTCGACTACCATCCCGACTATCTTTTGGACACTCCGGCACACCGCAGGAGCATTTCGGACGGTTATGCAGTGGCAAAGGCCAACGGCTTCGATTACGTCCATGACAGGCGTGACATCAAGATCGACGGAGGCAACACTGCACATTCCGGAATGAAACTGATCCTTACCAGCAAGGTGTTCGAGGAGAATCCCGGCATACCTTATGACCACCTCTGCCAGAGTCTGCGTATGAGTCTTGGTGCGGAGCCGGTCTTCATCCCCTGGGACTCGAACGAGATATACGGCCATACTGATGGCGTCGTCAGGTTCATCGACGACGATACCGTTCTTATGACCAACTACGCCCAGTGGGACGCAAGGATGGCAGGGCGCTTCAGAAGATGCCTTGAGCCTCATTTCAGGACGATTCATGAGCTTCGTTTCGATGTCAGGAAACCATACAGGAACAACTGGGCATACATCAACTGGCTCCAGACCGACAATGTGCTGATCCTGCCAAGGTTCAATGTTCCAGAAGATGAACAGGCATTCGCACAGATATCCTCCCTGATGCCGGAATATGATGGCCGTACAGAGATGGTCGACGCCACCGACCTTATACGTTACGAGGGATGTCTTAACTGTGCGAGCTGGACAGTCTATGAACCTAAGGAGGGACGAACATGGGAGATGTAAATCACAGGCCAGAAAGGAAGATCAGCGAATCAACATGGGTGGAAAATACTAGTATTTACGTAACAACAGAACAAAATAATCATTTTTCCGTTTCACGAAATATTGACGAAAACCATATAATACCAATCAATACTATCCGATAAATTGACTATATTTGTCCAAATGTTAGCTGTCAGATTGATGGGAATCAAGGCATCCTTTTCAGGGTATTTCAGTTAACTTGTTGTAAGGCGATAGATGAGGCATCTCCAATATGGAGGTGATGGCAGAAAAGGCCGAAAAGAGGCGAAAATGTACCCATTTTGCCAATCTACGAGGTTTAATGCCATATTCTTATCAACTGATTATCAAGCAGTTATGAAGAATCTTCAAGTTTTTAGCGCGCATAACTTAAGTCATTGATAATCAATGCATTAAAATTCCTGCGTAGGAAAGTGATACGGAAATAGTGACACCTTTTTGAAGTGCAAAATTTACGAAAACACGCTTAACTATTTAATTATCAGTGAATTAAGAGAAACGTCAAATTTTTCGCGCAGCCGCCTTAACTATTTGATATTCAATTAGTTAGCATTTAATGTATCGGAAAATAAAAGCCTAGTATTCAACTAGTTATATCTTACTTGAAAACTTGAATTGATATCCTCAAACTAGCTGAACCCAATTCTCTTCAGAGTT
>ENA-OPVT01000960-OPVT01000960.1-human-gut-metagenome-genome-assembly--contig:-NODE-960-length-19669-cov-4.993984_pt1 | contig 19669 bp, 15 predicted proteins | sample MGYA00241499_ERZ501990 | MGnify/ENA primary metagenome ERZ501990 (study PRJEB25962, sample SAMEA2042104) | human gut metagenome | biome: human gut; feature: human-associated habitat; material: faeces...
TGTTGCTCAGGAACTTATAAATAAAGTTAAATTATAGTGTTGCGGAATTAAGGAAATACAATTAATCTACAATTAGACAAAGAAAGACAAAACAAATGCGCATAGATTTGCATCACGATGCTAAAAGGAAAAGGAAAAAATCCTTTAACACCAAATGAGATAGAAAATTTATTATTACTCATTTAATTAATTAAACTTTTAAGAATTATGAGAAAAAGATTTTATGGAGCCCTTGTTTTGGGAAGTTTTCTTCTTGCAGGGGGTGTAGTAACCTCTTGCTCAGATTATGATGATGACATCAATAATCTGAATCAGCGAGTAGACGCTGTTGAGAAGACACTGAATGACTTGAAAGCAGCCATCGAAAAAGGTGTCACTATTAATGACATCGCAACTACCGATAACGGTATTGTTATCAAAACAAGCAAAGGAGATTTTACTATTACTAATGGTACAAGCCAGGCTGGATGTACTGTAAAAATTGGCCCTAATGGAACTTGGGTTATCAATGGTAAAGATACAGGTAAGCCGTCTAAAGGTGCCGATGGTGAAGATGGAAAAGATGGTATCTATTATGAACCCAATGCTGAAACTAATACATGGTGGAAAGTTGAAGGTGATAAAAAGACTGACACAGGCGTTTCATACTTGGCAGAAGGTACAATTACCGCTGTATATGATAAAGTAAACGGAGAATTACTGTTGAATGGTGTAGAAGGTTATCAAGGTACTTTGGTTATTTCTTTGACTACAGGATTGAAATCATTGGTATTCCAGCCAGATTTCTACTACCAAGGTATTGAAGCTATGTCTGTTGGAACTTATAACTACACAGAAAAGACCGTAGCTAAAGTTAATGCAGATGACGATTTCTCTAAAGATGCTCCAACTCCATTAAAAGGCGTAGCAATGTCTCCTGGCTTGGTAGCTAACTACCATATGAATCCATCTAACGCTGACATCAACAAAATTGAAAAATTGTCTTTCATCAGTGATGACAAAGATTATACAAGATCTGAAGGTGGTGTAGTTAAAGCAACCGTAACTAGTAAAGAGGCTAAAGATGGTATTTTGACTGTACATGCTCAATTAACTGATGGTACAATCAAAGATATTAACACAGATGGAAAAGTTACAGTTTTAGCTCTACAGGCTAATTACAAAAATGCAGAAGAAAAAGTAGATACTACTATTACTTCTGATTATGCTGCTGTAAAAGCTGTAGATTATAACGATATGGTTTTGGCTCATGCAGATGCTACTGTAGATCATACTAAACATTTGTATGCTACTGCAGCTGAAGCTATTAAGAACGAAGCTGAATATGAGATTGTATGGAACCATGAAGGAATGGATGTAGCTGAATTAGTTCAGACTCACTATGACGACTTAAGCAGTGGAACATCTGTACACGAAGCATGGGATGTAAATGCAAAATCAGGTACCGTTGAAAAATATGGTTTTGAATATAGCTACGAATTAGTAGGTTACCACAAAGGTGAAAACAAAACTTCTGAAAGTGCACACGCTGCAATGAAGGGTTCTGTTTTGAGACCTCAGATGCCGAAAGACGGTAAACAGCAAGCTTTTGGTGCAGAACAAAACCAAGCTGAAGTGAATCGCGAACCGCTGGTACGTGTTATCCTGAGAGACAAAGTTTCTAATAAGATCGCTTCTGTAGGTTACATCAAATTTAAAATCGTAGATCAGGCAGCTGAAAGCAGCGTTCTGTTGAATGCTCAATTCCAGTTCAATGATAAGTATACAGTAAACTGTACAGAAAACGAACATAAACTGGAAATTGCATGGCATGACTTTGAAGAAGATATCTTGGCTAAACTTCAGGAATTGGGTATCTCTAAAGAAGACTTCCATACAAACTTCAAGTTGGAAGGTGGCAATGATGATGCTACCCAGTATGACGGAGCAACTGCAACATCTCAGCCTGCAACTAAGAAAGGTATCGTTAAACAAACTATTTCAGATACAGGTGCAGAACAAACTGAAATCATCACTTGGACATTGAAGAACAACGAAGCATATCAATTGTTCAAGAACAATGAAGCAGCTTCTGTAGTTGTACGTTATGCAAAAGAAATCGATGCAACGAAACATATTTATCAGTATGTATATGTTACATTGACTTGGACACCATCTGAACGCAATGTAACTCCTGCTGGAAAATTAGCTGATTCTGACAAGATTAAAGAATATTGGTATGCAACTAACAATCCTACTGCAGGTAGTGGCTATAGCGATATTCATGCAAATGTTGAGACTGTAGGTCAGATAGGTGCTAACGATGAATTTAAATCTGACATCTTGAATACATTTGTAGGCAATGATGTAACAGTATCTGATGTCAATAGCGTTTATACAGCATTCCAAAACGACAAATTGACTAAAGAATTTAAATTTGTAGATCCTCAAGGTACTGATTTAACACCGGTTACAGGTAATTCAGGTACTCAGTATGAAATTACAGTCGGCAAGAATGGTACAGTTCTTTATGCTAATATCAAAGGAGACCTGAATAAATATGAGGTTGTAAGATTAATCAACCAAGAAACACCTGCTGCAGGAAAAACAATTCAGCAGTCAGTATTAGAGTATGTAGATAATGATGTAGCTAAAGATATCTTGAACTACGCAGACCATAAAGATTTGGACGTTAAGGAAACATTTACTGCACAATTGGAAATTAAACCGACTAATTGTGACTGGGTTCCGTTTACATTGGATAATAACAAGTTCTTCGTTAAGTTCTTGCGTCCGATTAGCATCATCGACCCGAACGACAATACGTTCACAGATGCTGAAACTGGAGGTGCAAAACGAGACTTGACCTTGAAATTTGTAGACTGGCGTGATCATAACTTTGATGGAACTGAAACCAAAGGACACAACTATTATGAATACTACGGTGTAAACAAAATAGAATGTCTTGAAAAGGATATCAAAACAGATTTGAATGGAACAAGTGGTAAATTTGATAAATTATTATCTAGTGTAACTGATAAGATTAAATTCCACTTCACAGAACCTACTTATCAGGAAATCCAACAAGGTAAGAATGGTATCAAACATTATTTCGGTACTTTGCTTTATGAAAATAACGGAGTAACTGTAGGTGATTTCCAGATTCAAGTTCCGTTTGATGTAACATACGACTGGGGTACAATCCGCGTATATGTAGTATGTAAGATTTCTAAGACACAAGCTAACTAAGCAAAAGCCTGGAATTCTTAAAAAACAATAAGATAAGGGGCCTAAAAAGCCCCTTATTTTTTACTTGTAAATATAAAACGATGAAAAGATACAATATTGTCGCTATTGTAGCAATCTGCTTGCTCTGCTTGCTTTCATGTACAGAAAGGAAAGGAAAACAAACAGAAACTGCTACCATACCAACAGAACTAAAAAGTTTTACCGATGGGCTAGTAAAAGAGGATACCTTAGCTGTACAAAAACTGGTTAATGACTATATGACATACGTACAAAACGGAGAATACGCCGAAGCTGCAGCGATGTTATATAAGCCTGATTCTACAGATATATGGAATGAACCCATTCCACTATCAAACGAAGAAATGGAAAAGGTAATAGAGACCCTAAAGCTTTTTCCAGTGCAAAGCCACGAAATTAAAGACATAAAGTTTAAAACCGCTATAGAAAATGAAGTAAAATGTACTTTTACCATTAAAGGCTCTCAATCTATATCTAGCAGTATTAGCTTTAAGCCTATGAATTATCTTGGAGGGTGGAGACTTTGTTTGTCAGAGTAACCATTATATATTATAGAGATAATATAAACTATAGTATCTATTTGCTCTCATTATTGTTAACAAATTAATTCTTAAATCATTAATATTATGCGCTGGAATACCATTTTAACAATATTATGTATTGGTTTTATGCCAATTACAGTTTCCTCACAAGAGTATCAATCCTCTCGTCAAATTAAAGAAGAGGGAAAAACCGAGTTTGTTCCCCACTGGTTTATGCAAATACAGGCTGGTGCCGCACACACTCGTGGTGAAGCCAAATTTAGAGACTTAATCTCTCCGGCAGCTGCCATCTATGGAGGCTATCAGTTTACACCACTCTGGGGACTGCGTTTCGGAGTAAATGGTTGGCAGGCTAAAGGAGGATGGGCCGCCTATAATCAGCTTTACAAGTACAATTACTTACAAGGAAATATAGATGCGACATTGGATTTGAGCAATTTGTTCTGTCGCTACAACCCTAACCGTTTTTTCAATACATACTTGTTCGCTGGTGTAGGTCTGAATGGAGCATTTAATAACGATGAAGCCATTGCATTAGCTAATAAAGGGTATGAATTACGTTATTTATGGAAAGACAGCAAAATCAGCCCAGTTGGTAGGTTTGGATTAGGTACTAACCTACGTCTAACTTCCAATCTGTTCTTTAACATAGAGGTAAATGCAAACGTACTGTCGGATAAGTTCAATTCCAAAAAGGCAGGCAATGTAGACTGGCAGTTTAATGCACTTGCAGGATTTACAATTAAATTTGGAAAAACCTCACGCAAGACAGAACCAGTATACTATGAACCAACTCCACAGCCAGCTCCTTCAGTCAAAGAAGAGCCAAAACCGGTGCAAGAACCTATTCCTGTAAAGCAAGAAAAGGTCAGCATGACAGAAAATATATTCTTTACCATCAACTCGTCTAAAATACGTACAGAAGAGGAACAGAAGATTGAAAAACTTGCAGAATTCATGAAGAATCATGCAGACTGCAAAGTTACTATCTGTGGTTATGCAGACAAGCAAACAGGTAATGCAGATATTAATGAACGTCTCTCCAAAAATCGTGCAGAAGCTGTTGCCACTATGTTGAAAGAAAAAGGTATCGACAATCAACGTATTACAATAGATTACAAAGGTGATACGGTACAGCCATTTGCCACTATAGAGGAAAATCGTGTAAGTATCTGTATCGCAGAATAAGTATCTCATTTAACTCTTTATAATAGGAAAGGAGTGTCATCTCTTCTTAACAGAAAAGATGACACTCCTTTCCTAAATATTCAGTTTACATTCATTTAAAAGTGTCCAATCTTCCATCGCTATTAAACTCAGGGAATCCTTTCAGTAAAACCTCAAACGTCTTCCAGTATCTTTTGTAAATAGAATCAACAATGAAACATGGAAGCATACAAAAAATAACCGACACTCTTCCACAAAAGGTTAATCAGATTCATTTTTGAAACTAACCTTTATAAAAAACTAGATAAAGTCACAAGATATAAAATTATAAAAAAGCAAAAGAAGGTCAGCATTGTGTTATAGGTATTTCATAACAGAAAGACAATAAATTAAGAGGCAGAGAATTCTCCAACATCTTTTTATCAACAATTTAGATTTTACAGAACAATCTTGATCATGTAAATAAAAAGCGCCTAATATTCAACTAATTACAAATAAAATAATACATAATCACTTTTTGTCCTTCTTGAAAACAGGCCTTATATACTTCTTAAAAATTTTTCCTACTTCAATGGTAGTAGAGTTATTCAGCATATCATACGTTCTGCCTGTTGAGGGCTTGAGAGAATGCCCGTAATCTGTCTGTAGTTTTTTACTGACGTCCGGTCCCTCGTTCATGATAAGTTCAGGCGGACGACCTTCCACAGTCACATCATACACCGGATCTTCTCCCCGTTTTGTCCAAATAGAATAAGGACACATACGGATATATCCCTTCGGTTTCTTCACCATAAGACTGTCTGTCAGACTTCGGGGGATTCCTTTATCAAAAGGATTCTGAAATTCCATCCATTTCTTTTCCAACGGAGCTTCCAAAGGCTTGTTATAATTCTCCATATCCCCTGGAAGGAAATCAAACTGAATGAGTTTTACCGTTTCTTCATTCAGCTTAATTTCCTTGTCTTCCTTTTGCTGGCTCATCACAGGTATCACCACCAGCAAAAGGGAGTTCAACACCATATATCGTTGGAGAGTGTTCATTCAACCTTCTTTACTGATTATCCATATTCAATCGTGACATTTCCGTCTCAGCTGCACTCTGATTATTCATCTTCTTTTCGGTACGGAAGCGATAAGTAATCGTGAAACCGACATTTCGGGTTTCCTCCTTTCCGACACTGTGCATGATAATATCATTCAGACGGGCTGAAGCACGCGTATTGTTCTTATTGAAAATGTCATAAGCATCCAGTGAAAGTTGAAGTTTGTCTTTCAGGAATGATTTCTTCAAACTCAGGTTGAAGGAGGTGTAACTCTTCGCTTCATACAACTGATAATATCCTCTGGAACCATAATTAAAATCAGCAGACAACAGAAATCCGGATGGAAGTGTGAAACTGTTGTTGAAGTTCAGCATCACCAGCGGACGTCCCACTTTTAGGACACTCTCGTTCAGCCCCGGATAATTGAAGAAGGTCTTCAAACAGGTAAGCGTAAGTGAGGGCAGCCACCACTTCACCGGATATTGTACGTTGACCATACCCGTCAGATTGTGCATTCTGTCAAAATTATCCATGTAGCTGACAGTAACTGCTGAATTTCCCGGCATACTGTAGAACGCTGTTATCAGCGGATTCTGCGTATTGGTATAGTTCAGATTAAAGAACAGGAACTTATAAAACAGCATATAGTTCAGGTCATGAGTCAAAGCCTGCTTCAGGTAAAGATTTCCTTTCTGATAGGTAAACCGGTCGGTATAAACAGCATTGTCGTTCATCATACCAAAAGGCGGGCGCTCCGTATGAACGGAATATGTAAGTGACTGTTGCAGGCTCTCGGTATTGTAGCTTAACGAAACCGATGGCAGGAAGTTATGATAAGTCTGGTTCTGATTCTTGTTGCTACTGTTTTCCTTCAAATCGCTCCGTATGTGTTCGTAACGCAATCCGGCTCCCAGCGACAGTTTGTTCCATGTATAATCGTACGACAAGTAGAGCGAATTTTTCATTTCCGTATTACTTGTACTACCATTATTCAACGCACGGACATACTCTATATAGTCCGTTCCGGTTGTGTGGCTGAAATCATAACCGAAGCTGAAAGTTCCGGCTTTCCCGGTTTCATACGATAAGCTTAATTTGGCTGCAAACAAATCCCAGTCCGCCTTACGGTAATAGTCCATAGACGTTTCCACACCGTCGCTTTCCCATTCACGGATATTGCCACGGCTTCGGTCGGTCTTATGAAGATAATCACCGAATGCGTTCATCTTCCAGCCATTCTTCCAGTCGTTTGTATAATACAGATTCAAATGGTTGCTGACAGACTTGTCGGCCACATCGCTGAGATTCCTGATAAAGGTTGAAGTCCCTTTGTCCGGTATCATGGAAAGCGTATCCTTAGAAAACGTATTACCTTCATTGTATTTACCTTCATATTTCAGGCCGATTTCCGACTCCGGAGAGAAATGATAAGAAACCCCTCCCGTATAGGCATGGCTTTCATTGAAGATTTGTTTCCGGTTCAAATCGGTCAGATTCCAGATTGTATCACTTTGAGTCTGCTGGTAAACGTCAAGATTCGAATCCTTCTTTCCACGGTCATAATTGTAAGAGAAAAAGAAGTCCCAGTTCTTGTAATTGTAACTTCCGTTCATCTTGTAATTCTGACTAAGATAATTCCCCTGCAGCAAATTGCCACTGACATTAAAGGCAAGTCCTTCGCCCAGGCGTTTGGTCTTGATTTCAATCACCGCACGCTGCTCAGAGTGATAACGTACCCCCGTATTCGTCACCAGTCTGACAGACTGAATCTGGTCGATAGCCAAATTGTCCAGTTCGGTCTGGTCTGTCACTTCTCTGCCATTGATATAATAGGTAGGAAGACCTCTACCAATCACTTCTATGTCCTCACCACGTTTCTGAATGCCAGGTATCTTGCAAAGCAAATCATCCAGTGTAGTCTGTTTGGCAAGAATCGTATTGGGCACATCAGCCGTAATGCCTTCCCTATCCAATTTGAAAGGTTTTCGGTAGGCAGTAACCTCCACTCCTTCAAGTTCGGTCTGTGCCAGTTCCATTTTAACTACCGGTAATGTGAGATTCGCATTGACTTGTATATTCCGATACAATGTCTCATAACCTAGATAAGAATAACGGATGATATAGTTACCTCCAGCAAGCGATGTGCTATATACCCCGCAAGAGTCGGATACCGCTCCGGTGACAAGTGTACTGTCTGCCTGATTCAAAAAGGCGACATTTACCATCGGCATCACCGTATTTTCCGAATCGATGATTGTTCCTTTAATCAAATGCTGACTGTAAACAGGCTGTATGATTAAGCTGCCTATAACATATAAAAATAGCTTTTTCATAGAGTTAAGTCAATGCTAAATTTTTCATTCCATCATGTTTGTGTTTTATCTTCCGAAACGTGAAGAATCTACTTCTTTCTTCTCCTTACTGATGCTGCCACCAAAACGGTAGACAAATTTCACTGAAACGGTACGGCTGTACTGCCCCATGTTCAAGTCGATGTGCTGTCCTGCATAGCGGTTTCTCACCTTCATACGCATGGTATCGAACAAGTCAGCACAGTTCAGACTCAGACTGGCCTTATCCTTCAGGAAGTTCCACTGTGCTCCTACATTGACCGTAAAGACCGGTTTCGTATCGCTGATACCGGAAATCATGCTTGAACGGTACATCGCATCCAAGTCAAATCCGAGGTTGGAACCTACTGAGAAATGATTCTGCATGGTAAGCATACAGGCCCATTTCTTGCGGTCGAAAGGAATATCCCAGAAGTTATCGCAACGGTTACGGTCATTGACCAACGTCGCATTCACCTGAGAAGACAACCACTCACCGATATTGAACGGAACGTTGGCACTCATACCGAAGGACTGGTAATAGTTCCAGTTCTGCGTTCGGTACACAAGTGCCAGACGGTCTTTTGCCTGATACATATCCATCGTGAAATAATCATTGGTACGCTCATAGAACAACGACAACATGTACTTCTGCAGGAAGAGATAATTGGCATTTACACTATACACATTGGCAGGCCGCAGTCCCTCAATAGTCTGGAGCTCTTCATAAGCGTTCATATAAGTGGTACTGGTCTGCATATCCCAATAGGTAGGGTAATCTTTTTCCGACGAAACGCCCAGCATGAACGTATGCTTTTCCGACGGCGAATAGCTCAGACTGGCCTGCGGATAGACTGCCCATTTATGATAATTTCCGATAGAATAATACTCACCGGTTGCCGAGAGAGAAAGAGACAGACCGTTTTCAAACTCTTTGTCGAAGCCTCCATAAAAGTTGGTAATCTGCTCATAAAGACGTGAGGAAGAATTGCCCACATTATCCTTACCTTCAGTCTGATTGAAGAACTGAGCGTTCTTATTGTCCGTATAATCATAACGGACACCGTATTTCAAAGTCCAGTCATTGGCGAGAGCGTGGCTTTGGTCGGCATATACAGAGAACTTACGGATTTTCTGGTCCGAAGTATAATCAAGCAACTGGCGTGTATTGTCTGTCAGTTTACTTTCCAGACGATTCTTGTCATTCATGGTATAGTCCGTATAATCCACCCCAAAATCAAGTCCGAATCCGGAAGAATAGCGGGCAAAAACATTGTGCAAACGGCTGTCCTGCAACTTGTCATTGTGGCTGTTCTGGAAGTTTCCATTTACATCAATCGTACCTTTACCCTTATCGGAAAGGGCACCGTTGTAACCCACGCTCAACTCATTATCCTCGTTTATCTGATAGCCGTACTCAGCATAGATATTATGCTTCCAGCCTTTTGTATTGATTTTCTGTGTCTGCGTGATGTCATATACCTTTCCGTCATACGTATGTCGGGATGCCAGGTCCATCACCGTCATTATATGCGAATAACCCGGATTATAAGAGATACTCAGCGATGACTTTCCCTTCGTCAGCAGGAAGTTTACATTACCGCTGTAACTGCTGAAATACTGGTTGCTGTAGCTGGCCGACAGTTCACTCTGGATGGTATTATCGTCTGCCTTAGCCGTTACAATATTAATGGCAGCCCCGCGTACATGATATTCGGGAGACGTATTATACATCACTTCGGCCGTCTGTACCTGCGAAGCGGAAGTATTCTTCAGCATCTCAATCAGCTGTTCCTGTGTCAGTGTACTTGCTTTCCCGTTCAGAATAACCGTTACGTCCTTTGCGCCCACCAGCGAGAGTTTACCGTTCCTGTCCTGCACACCCGGCAACTTACAGATAGCCTCGTAGGCATTGTTTACAATATGCTTTTCTGAAATGGCCGAAATGTCATAATTCAGCTTTCCCTGTTCCACGGTTACAAACGGGTGTTCTCCCTCAATTACCACTTCCTCCAGATTGTAGTCTTTCGATTCCAAAGTAATGACACCGGCATCACGTGCCTGCCCCTTCACCTGCCTAGTCTGATAAAGTAGATGCTGGACAATGAGCTGATAATCCTCCGGTTCCGGCTCAAGCACAAATGTACCGTCGGCCGCAGATATGGTTGCTCCCAGATAAGTTGAATCCGGTAGCTGCATGACGATGGTAGCACCTTCTACAGGATGCTGATTGGCATCTACGACTTTTCCTGTTGTCTGACTGAATACAGATGATGCAAAACCTGCATATATAAAGAGACCTGCTATAATTCTTTTACATTCCATTCTATCTATCCATTATAGGCTTTAAATGAAATCTTTACTATTTCCTTCCCAGCAAAACACATATCTCCTAACTGGATTCAACGTTTCATTTACTGAGAGATATACAATTATAAGATATTATTTTTTAAGAATAGTCCTCAAAAGTAGATATTATACACCAAACTTCACCCCACCCTTCTCATAAATTATCCTTTCAGCAATCTATAATTGTTTAATTAAGAATAAAAGGACATTTATCGGTCAATCGCACTTCTCACTGCTTCATAAAACAGGCCTCCCACATCTATGCCTAGTTTAAACTTACGAAACTTATAGGATGGAACGACCATCGGTGCAGTCTTCCATCCTTGTCGCACATCATAATACCTTTGTACACCAACGTCCACTCCAAAACGGTTTGTAAAATCGTAACCAACGGTGGCTCCATAATACGTACGGTTGAGATTATACCTGTTATCCGGACTATAAGCACCAAACACGGTAAGATGAAAATCATCTGTCGGATGAAGCGTCATGCCTCCTGACACACCAAACGACTGACCGACACTATAGGGAAAAGTATATTTTGTCGCATTCACTCCTGCATATATATCCAAGAAATCATTGATTTCCCTTTGGTATATAAACATCATCTGGTTCACCCGACCGATGCCTGGAATGGTAGTCTGCATTCCCCTGCCATAAAAATAGGGAGAAAACTGCCCGAATGCATTATAGTCACCCATAAACATGGGAGACGGATTCACATAATAGGTTGGAACATAAAAAGGCCTTCCCTGCCTAAAATCAAAATCTACGGGTGAATCAGACTGTATTTCTTGATTTACTTCATGGTCTTTTATTTTCACTCTATCCGTGGATGAATCAATTAACAAGAATTCCCCACCCACATCTTTTTTCAACCCTGTACCAAGCTTTATCGTATCTTTTTTGATACTTTCTTGTCCAAAAATCTGCATACAGGATAGTCCCAAAAGCATAAGAAAAGCCACTACCGATTTCATAACTTAAAGATTAAAAAGCAATCACCTCAAAGTTAGTTTATTTTTCATTCTGACTAAAAATAATATGTTAATGAAGCTACAAAAGTCCGGAACTTGGTATCGGGGTTATGCTGATAAGTTTTGGTCATACCCCAGTCGTATCCGATGGCAATCTGTACATGGCGGGCAATCTCTAACCCGGCACGAAAGCCTACTCCCCAGTCAAAGCGCGGCATCACTCCCTCCTTAAACATATTATGTGAGGCCACTGTGACAATATCCTGTTCTCCCGGAAGACTGGCAATTTGCTTCATTTGACCAAACAAACCGACATTAAAATAAGGTCCGGCATCCAGAAACAAACTGACATTTCTCCCGACTTTCAACTTATAGCCTAAGTGGATGGGAATATGAAGATAATAAGGCGTACTTTCATATTCGTAGGTTCTCTCATTCATTACATAATAAGGAACACTTTTCCAACCGTATGAGGAAATCATCAGTCCCATATCTGCATACAGCCCTTTTGCAGCCTCACGAAAGGCATATTCCCCTTTCAGTCCGGCATGAAAACCAGATCTGGAAATACTTTCTTTCGTGGAATTATAGTTATACCCTCCTGAAAGTCCATATCTGAACTCCTGTGCTTGTACACCTACGCACAATGATACCGCCATTACCAGCGTTAATAAAAATTCTTTCTTCATAAGTCTATATTTTAGTTTGTAAATAAAATTCTTCTCACTCGATAAGATTTTAGACCACTCACTTCAAATCCTTTCTCTTTCCGTTTCCACAATTCCATAAAACAGTCCTGTACCGCATCTTCTGCATCATCTATATCTTTCAGATAATGAAGTGCAAACAGGCAGAGCGGACGATAATATTGAAGGAAATTATCTCCAAAAACTTTTGTATTAGTGTCCATATTCCAGTACGCTTGATAGATATGCATTTTTAAGAAAACCTGGAATAGCAGATTTACCACTATGAACGAATCCGTCTTTTATTATATTTAAACACAACAGACTTATTTTATACGTTTTTTTATGTATCAGAATCTTACTGGCTTTTAAAATCAAAAAGAGGGCCGAATTCATTGAATTCGGCCCCCTTTCATAAGACTCATATTAATAACGGAATCTTTCCCACACACGACACAACAACAACCCAATAAAGTAATGGGTATCTACTATTCATCGATTCTCCCCATCCTTAAACACTTCCCACTTCCTGACTACCGTATCAATGGAAATATCCAGCAATTTCATCTGACTGAACAGTTCCGGCAGGTTTTCTGTCATAAACTTCAGGCTTCGGGTCTGTTTTATCTTCTCCAGTGCATCAGTAGTTACAAAATACCCCAGCCCTCGCCGGGTGTAAATAATCCCCCACTGCAACAGCAGGTCGTAAGTCTTCACCACGGTATTGGTGTTGACTTCGAACATAACGGCCTGTTCCCGCACACTGGGTATGCGATCATCTGAATGATACTTTCCAGCCAGTATCTCGTCGCAGATTCGTTCTGCCATCTGCAAATAAATGGCTCGGTCTTGCTTGAAATCTACCATCTTACTATCTAAACTCCAACTTTCTAAAACCTTTATAGGTCATGATAACAGCTACTATGCTCCAAACCACAGAAACAATCGACCATGTGTATTTAATGATACTTTTAGGAGCACCTAATCCATACATACACAATACTGGCAACACATAAGACAAAACACATAAAACAACTATCAGCCAGAACCGGGTTTTGCTGTATTGTTTCCTCAACATAACCACCAAAGTCCACAGGGCTACATAAAAAGCAATCACCACCTGCAGCATAAGTTGCTTAAGTCCATAGCCTCCTCCCAAAAAGAGAAGAACCGGTCCGTTCGTTTCCTCTGTAAAAAGCAATGGAATAGCCAATTGCATAAAGATATTCGATAATATCGCACATCCCAACAACATCACCGTACCTATCAAAAAAGTACTGAAAAACAAACTTACATATTTTTCTGCCAATGTGACCGGAAGCATGAACTTATTTATCAGACCTCTGTCATTCCGCATATTTTCCACCAGGCTCCAGAACGTAAAATAATAAGACAGAAGTATCAGCAATTGCTCTATGAGTGACAAGCATTCTTTCAAACTATCTCCTGACACCAAGGCACAAATCACACAGATACTAAAAGAACGTAAAAACAAAAGCTGGATAAAGGCTTTCTTTTTTCCATAGCAGAACATTTCATTTAACTGAAGCAGACTAAACTTCCACATTTCTTTCACTGCAAAACTTTTCATATCCTTCCTCCTCCCTTGATTAATGCATTAAACAGCAGTTCCAAAGATACTTCCGTATCCATGTTTTCCTGCTTATGAGTGATTACATGGTAACCTTCGGCACAAGCTTCTGCATATAGCACTCCTTCTTCATTATTTTGGATTCCGAACGAATACCGACTGGCGATTTCCTCCAAAGAAGCCGCATACACAAGAGCATCCTTTCTTAACACAATCACATCGGTCAACAGATTTTCAATGTCCTGCACAATGTGTGTAGACAAAACCACTATCTGATCTTCACGAACATGCTTCATCAGTAACTTACGAAACATCTTTCGTGCCGGAATATCCATTCCGTTGGCGGCCTCATCCAGTAATAGAACTTTCGTTCCCAGCGACAAGGCAATGCTGAATGCCACTTTATGTTTTTCTCCCAACGACAATTTGTCCAAATGTTCAATATCCCGCCGTATTTCAAAATTGGCCAGACAGTCATCCAGCACTTCTACACGAAACTTAGGATAGAATTTGGAATAAATGGCAAGAAAGTGTTCCAGCCTCATATCCGGAAAAATAAAGTCAGCTGGCAACATGAATACTTCCCTCAAAGTTTCTACTTCCCTTTTCCGGGAGTCGCAACCGTCTACATAAATCTCACCGTCGTGAGCAAAAAGCTTACCAGCAATCAGTTTCAAGAGCGTGGTCTTGCCTGAGCCGTTCATTCCCAGCAGGCCATAGAATCGTCCTTCTTCCAAACGGAAACTCAGATTGTTCACTACGCTTTGACCGGACTGATAACCAAATGATACGTTCTTTAACTCTATCATAATCGCTAACTTTAAAATTGTTCTGCTGTACCATAAAGGTGGTACAGCAAATATAGATTTTTTTAATTGAAACAACAAATAATTTCATCAAAATTCTATGCAATTTTTGACAGACATAAAAGAGTTTTCTACGTTTTCTTTGCTGAAACCCTACGTTTTACACAAGCGAAACATACGTTTCTGCAGGGAGAAACATAAGGCTCGCACATGGAAAACGTAAAAGAAACAAATGCGAATCTTCATCTCCACCAAAGACTTTGATAATTTTTATAAGCGCTTGACCACACGGCCAAAATGAAATAGAGTAACCCGAACAAATGTACTATTTTAGACCTTAAATTGTATAAACGGGGAGAGAATATAAAAACCTCACATAGAATTCTAAGTTTGAACTAATTTGAACTTGATTAATATAGGCATAATTCTGAATTTTGTACATCAAATATTAAAAGACTAAAACCATGAATAAATTTATGTTTTTTGTACCCATGACAATGGCTACACTATTCTTTGCGTGTTCGTCTTCACCGAGCGATGAACCAGAGACTCCGCCTCTTTCAAAACAGATTCCTATCAATTTGAACATTGGTTGTAATCTGTACGAACAACGGGATATAAGCACACGTATCATGGATACGTATTTTGAGCCCAACGATGCAATCGGACTATATGTAGCAAGCGGAAGCGGATTTGCATCTACAGGAAACTATATAAATAATGTCCGTTGCCTTTATACTTCTTCTGCCATCTGGCAACCCGATACCGAACTTTACTGGAAAGACGAAACCACAGCTTCTGATTTCTATGCATATTACCCTTATAGCTCAGAAATAACAGATGCCACCGCACTCGATTTTCAAATAAAAGTCGACCAATCTGCAGTGGAAAACTATAAACAAAGTGACTTCGTATGGGGACGGACAATGTCTGTACAACCAACAGAAAAAGCAGTAAGTATTCAGACCCGCCATTTAATGAGCAACCTAGTCATTGAAATACTTCCAGGAAACGGATTTACACAAGAGAAACTAGATGCTGCAAATGTAAAAGTGAAAGTCGATGGATTGCAAACTGCCGCCCAAATCAATCTATCCGATGGGGCACTAACTGCAAATGGAGAAACAGCCACATTGTATCCATATTACACTAACCGACAATATAAATTATTAACAGTACCTCAAACTACTTCAGCTCCGGCAACAATAACAGTTACGGTAGATGGAAGTAACTTCAAACTCCAAAAATCTCTTTCTACGCAAAGTGGACATCGCTACACTTTACCCATTACTGTAAATAAAACGAGTAATGGCATCAACGTAAACATAGATGATTGGATTGACGATGGTATAGATAATGGTGGTGTAGCTGAATAAGAAAAAATATTAACCTGTCAAAAAAATAAATGCAATGAATCACAAAATTCAATTTTTATGGGTGCTAATGATAGCCTGCCTATGGAGTAGTTGCCGTGATGAAGAGTTTGGAACAAATGGTACAGGCTCCAAAACACCGATTACGCTCTCCGGAGAAATTGATCAGCTTTATGTAAGTAGGGTAAATGACAACGGATTTACCGACGGAGATATAATGGGAGTGTATATCGTTGATTATGAAGGTTCCAGTCCAGGAACATTGCAAAATTCCGGAAATAGAGGGACTAATATCAAGCATACGTTTGATGAAGAGTCTTATCACTGGAACTCGGCATACGATGTGTATTGGAAAGACAATAACACGCATATCGATGTGTATGGATATTATCCGTTCGGTTCGCCTTCGGATGTCAATGCTTATCCACTGACGATTCAGAAGGATCAGGATAAGGCTGCTGAAGGAGGTAATCTGGGCGGTTATGAGGCCAGCGATTTTCTTTGGGGAAAAGTGACAGATGTAGCTCCTACTGAGAAGGCTATCCGACTCCCTTTGCGTCACTGCCTGAGTAATATCCGTGTGACTTTGAAAGAGGGTGAAGGATTCGCAGAAGGCGAATGGGTGAATCTGGAAAAGGATATCTTGGTGCAGAATACAGTGCGTGAAGGTACAGTCAATCTGGCTGATGGTTCGGTGACACTGACCACCTCGGAAGTGCCCGAAACCGACATTATTCCTTCGCGCCGTACTGATGAGTTCCGTGCGATTGTATTGCCACAGAAAATGGGAGCTAATGTACCGTTGTTCAGTATTACGGTAGATGGAGTGGTGTACAGTTATGCCAAGCCCGAAGGGTTAGAATACATACAAGGGAAGATGCATACTTTTACGATTCAGGTGAACAAGAAGAGTATGACCGGTGAATATGAGTTTAAATTGATTAGCGAGTCAATCACTCCGTGGGAAGCAGATTTGGTTTCGCACGATGCTACCGCCAAAGAATATATCATCATTGATTCAAAAGCCGGCAAGCTGAAAGAAGCCATTCAGGCAGCCAATAAGGATTTCCGCAAACTACAGAATCTGAAGATTACGGGAGAAATAAATCCTAATGATTTCTATTTCATGCGAGATTCAATGAGTGTTTTACAATCACTAAACCTTAAAGAAGTTATTTTAAAAGGAGAAGAAGATGGAGTCATTCCAGAAAATGCTTTACTGAAAAAAACATCATTATTGCGTCTAGTTCTTCCTGATAAAATTAAGAAAATAAAGAAAAGTGCTTTTCACGGATGTACTAATCTTTCTGGCTCATTGATAATTCCTGAAGGAGTTACCCACATTGAATCCGGAGCATTTGCTTATTGCAAGTCATTTACAGGCACTCTTACCCTTCCCTCCACCCTGGAATCCATAAATGGTAACTATATAACTAATGAGATGGGAGCGTTTTTTGAATGTGGTTTTGTATGTGAATTAAAATTTCCAGACAAACTAACCTATTTGGGAGATAATGCATTTGCATATTGTACCGGCCTTTATGGGAATCTCGTATTACCTCATAATCTCCAATACCTAGGTGAATCAGCATTTGAACAATGTAAGAACCTTTCAGGGAATATCTCTATACCTCAGACATTAACAGAGATAAAATATAGAACCTTTGCTTATTGCAGATTTGATGGCACTTTGGAATTACATGATGGAATCACTGCTATAGGTGAAGAAGCTTTTTGTGGAAATTCATTAAAAGGGGAGTTGCTTTTGCCTAAAAATCTCTCTGTAATTAGTAATGGCACATTTGATGGATGCGATTTTTCTGGTGAACTAAAATTACCAACACAGCTTACGGTTATTGGAAATAATGCATTCAAAAATAATTGGCGTTTAATGGGAATACTAGAAATACCCCAGAATGTACAAACTATAGGTGCTGGTGCTTTTGCTAATTGCCGTAGCCTTGAAGGAGTTATTTTCCCAGAAGCTTTGGAAAATATTCGGTATGAGGCTACGTTGGGTGATGAGGGGGGTGCATTCTCCAATTGCTTTGGTATCGGTTCTATCGTCTGCAAAGGAACAATTCCTCCCTATGTACAACCTGGAGCATTTAATGGAGTTGCAAAAGATAATTTTACATTAGAAGTGCCTGAGTCAGCAATTCCATTATATCAGGCCGAACCCGGATGGAGTGACTTCAAGCGAATTGCAGCACACCGGGAGTTAGTATGCCGCCCAGCGTTGGCTACCGCCATCAATACGCAGTGTACACGCACGTTGGTGATTGATGCTGAAGGCGACTGGATAGTGGAAAGCAAGCCTGAATGGTGTGAGCTTTCACAGACTGAAGGTTCCAAGAAAACGGAACTGACCCTTACATTCCAGCAGATGCCTGCAGGAAATAACCGGGAAGGAGAAATCGTATTTAAACTAAAAGACCAAGATTATACCACCAAGTGCAAACTGACTCAATATGATTATTCTTATGGAGAAGATGAAATAATTACTTTACAGACTGCCAAACGTGGAAAGGGTATTAATCTTGTCTTCTTAGGTGATGGCTTCAATGCGGAGGACATCTCAAAAGGAGAATATCTGAAAGCCATGAAGGAGCAGGTGGAAAACTTCTTCGGTATCGAGCCTTACACCACTTACCGTGATTATTTCAATGTGTATACCGCCATTGCTGTGTCACCTGAAAGTGGTATCGGAGCAGTCAATACCATTGTCTATACCCGGTTCAACACGACTTTTACCGGCGGAGTGGGTCTGCGTTGTGATTACGAAGACGTGTTCAAGTATGCTTTGCAGATGCCTACTGTTACGAAAGACAATTTGAATCAGTCGCTGATTATCATCACTCCCAATACAACCGATTATGGAGGTATCTGCCAGATGTGGGATGATGGTTCGGCTATCGCCTTCTGCCCAATGAGTAACTATGGTTATCCACTCGACACTCGGGGAGTGATTCAGCATGAAGCGGGAGGACATGGATTCGGAAAATTGGGAGATGAATATATTTATCATAACGAGTTTATCGACTTCTGTACTTGTACATGTTGTGGCCACGTATATGAGTTCAATCATGCCAAAGGTAACGGATGGTACGATAATCTGTCATTAACCGGAAAAATGCACGAAGTGCCCTGGTCACACCTGATTTTCCATGAACGTTACAGTGAGGTAGTCGATGTGTTCGAAGGAGGATATATGCACAACCGAGGAGTATTCCGTTCAGAACAGAACAGCTGCATGAACAATGATATTCCTTACTACAGCACTATCAGCCGCGAATCAATCGTGAGACGTATCAAAGCATACGCCGGAGAAACTTACTCGTTTGAAGATTTTGTAGCAAACGACAAGTTAAGTGCTGCAACCGCTTCACGTTCACTGGATGTATCGCCTTTTGTAGAGAGCCGGATGCACTCTGTACATCATACTCCACAGATTCATAAGGGAAGTCCGTTGAAATAATAACCGGTCAGAATATAAAAAGAAAAAATTAAGTAACTATTCAAAATTAATTTTACATATATGAGTAATTCACAAATAAGT
>ENA-OPVT01000962-OPVT01000962.1-human-gut-metagenome-genome-assembly--contig:-NODE-962-length-19616-cov-2.736108_pt1 | contig 19616 bp, 28 predicted proteins | sample MGYA00241499_ERZ501990 | MGnify/ENA primary metagenome ERZ501990 (study PRJEB25962, sample SAMEA2042104) | human gut metagenome | biome: human gut; feature: human-associated habitat; material: faeces...
TTATCTCCCAGTGGTTTCGCAAGGGCTCGCTGCTGTTGGTGGAAGGGGCGCTGCGGACCAGAAAATACACCGACAAAAGCGGAAACAACCGCACAGCAACCGAGGTGCTGGTATCACAGGGACATTTTACCGGGGAGAAATCAAACCGCTCATTGGCGGATGTGATGCCGGGAGAAGGGGAGTTTTCGAGCAGCTTTGCAATTCCACCGGCAGCATATCAGGCAGCCACATACAACGCACAGCTGCCGCCACCGCCACAGCAGATGGGCATGAATGATTTTGCTGAGGTTTCTTCTGACGATGAAGATTTTCCGTTTTAGGAGGCGAGGGAGTGGCAAAGAGATTTTTTTGGCTTAAACTCAAAGAGGATTACTTTGATAGCCCGAGAATTAAGAAACTGCGCAAGATTGCCGGAGGCGATACATACACCGTAATCTATCTCAAGATGCAGCTACTCTCTATCAAAAATCAGGGCGTTATTGAGTATGAGGGAATTGAGCCTACTTTTTGCGAGGAGCTCGCCCTCAAACTCAATGAGGAGCCGGAAAATGTGGAGGTTACGCTCTCATATCTTGCCTCTCAGGGCTTGATAGAGGAGTCTGGAAGCGGCGCCTATCTGCTTCCAGAAGCCTTGAAAGGTATCGGCTCGGAAAACGAATCAGCCGAGCGCGTTAGAGCCTTTCGGAGCAAAAAAGCGTTACAATGTAATGAAGGTGTAACAGCGAGTAACGCACTCGAAACAAAATGCAATCCACCGGAAACATCATGTAACACAGATATAGATATAGATAAAGATATAGATAGAGAGATAGAGAAAAAGAAAAAGGCGGACAAGCCCGCCCGCGCCCACTTTACAAAGCCGACAATCGAGGAGGTACAGTCATACTGCCGGGAGAGGGGCAACAGTGTGGATGCCAACCGCTTTGTAGACTATTATGAGGCAAACGGTTGGAAGGTGGGAAAGAACCCGATGAAGGACTGGAAGGCTGCAATCCGAACATGGGAGAAGAACGGCTACAGCACACCACAGAAAGCACAAAGCTCAGTAACCGGAACGCTGGACTTTGAAGCGATGGAGGCTTATTTACATACAGGAGGACACCATGGATAAAAGATATACCTATCAAGAGGAGATTGAGCAGAAGAGACTTTGGCTGGAGCGAAAAATCAAGCGAGAGCTCAAAATCGTAATCAATGCAATCATCGATAAAGTCATCTGGAAAGGCTGCAATCTGGATGTGTTGATTCTGGTTTTCCCGGAGCTTACAAGGGCAATCGTACATACCAACCTCAGATACCAAACGGAGTTTCCAAAAAGAGAATCCCAAAAGCTGGAAGCGGACATCAAAAGCTATGCCAAAAAAGAAGTGTGCCGGTGCTATGAGGTTTGCGAGGAGGGAAAATAAGCATGGAAAGAATCACGAGCAAGCGCACATAGGAAGAAGCCGAAAACGATTTGGCAAACGAAATGGGCTATAGCCATATCTGGAAAAGGCTCCAAGAAATCGAAAATATCCTCGGTGATGACTACGACCTCGAACACCTGAAAGAGTTGGTGGAAGCGGACAAGGAGGGGAAAGTGCATATTTGCCAGAAAACAACCTCAAATCGGTATTTCGCAGGAACAGATGAGAATGGGAAGCCTATCTACAAAGAAACCGACATCTATGTGCGGAGGTGATGAGTAATGCCAGAATACATTGATAGAGAAGCAGTGTTTCACGCAATGATGATGGAAATCCGCCCGCCATTTGCAGTAGTAAGGGATTTCCCTGCCGCCGATGTTGCGCCGGTGGTGCATGGAGAGTGGATGAGGTATAGTAGAACACTGTGGCATTATTGTTCTGTTTGCTTAGAAGATGCCTTAATGAGCAAATCTACGGGCACAGAAGTGCTATCCAGTTTTTGCCCCCACTGTGGTGCAAAGATGGACTAAGGAGGATGACTGATTATGTACTACGACCTTGAAAAACAATACTTAAAGATACTAGAATCAATTAAAAAATGTGGTGGATTCCCTAGTCGTTATTCAATGCTAGACATTAACCTTGCACTTGAATACGCTATCGAATCTGTTAAATTAAGGATTCCGGTTAATGTAACTTCAAAACTTTGGAAACCAACCGTCTGTCCAAATTGCTCAAACATATTAGGAGAGGTGTGTCCCGGTGGATATTGGGAAAATCCACACTATGATAAATGTCCTGTATGCGGACAGCTTTTGGAATGGGAGGAATGATTATGGAACTTTACCCTGAAATGAACGAAAAAATCAAAGACATTCTGAAAATCGGTGGAGAACCGTATCTCCTGTATGCTGCGGAGTATATCGAAAAGCTAGAAAAGCAATTAAGCCTTGCTATTGCTGAATTAAAGCAAGCAGCTGATGATAATGGAGGTTGTTGGGGATGCAAATGGTTAGACGAAGTAACCGATGAATGTACAAGCCCTGAGGGACGGCTGATGTGCGATACAAAAACAAATAATATGTGGGAATTGTAGAAGAAGAAGGAACATCTGAATACAATCTTTATGTTTGCAATGATGAATATGCGGATATTTATAGCGATATTTTTGAAATCAAGTCAGAAATTACATCTCACAGATTGGAGAGAAAACAATGATTACAGAAAAAGAACTCATCAGCCGCGCTCTGCTTGGCGACAAACAGGCACAGGAGGAATGTACCGCAAAAGGGATTGTGCTGCCATGCCCGTTTTGTGGAAATGAAAATAATATAATCAGCAACTGGGGGATGTTTAGAGTTTGGTGCCCACATTGCAAGGCAAAATCAGAAGATACCCTTACAACGCGAGATGCACTAAAATCATGGAACACCCGTCCTGCTCCGCCGATTGGAAGATGTGGGGAGTGTGCCGCCTATGGGATTTTTAAGGATAATCAGTGTGCGAACACTGGGTATTACAGAACAAGGCGGGATTTTTGTAGCGACTTCGAGCGGAGGAAGGAAGAATGATGGAAAACAAAGAAAAGTTGTGCCCGTTTTTATTTCCGTCAGGAAGTGGTGGATATTGCGTAAAGGATGCGTGCTCTTTTTGGTGCGAATTTGCCGATGAATGTACAAGCCCTTTGTTAGCTGGGATGTTTGCTGATAGTACCATTCGCCAGAATGTGTTTGAGGAGGAATCTCGATGAAAACCCAAGAAATCATCAAAGCTCTGCGCAGGATAGCAGTGAACACAGGGACCCTGAATTGCCTTGGCTGCGGATATGAGCATAGTTGCGGTGTCCATGGGTGCAGAATGCTCAGAGAGGCAGCGGACAGGCTCGAACAGCTGCAAACCGAAAACGATGCGCTCTTTCGGGCAGCGATGGACAGCAGAAAGGAATCGGGGTTGCTGAATGAATAATCAGGAGAAAAAAGAATGTTTCTTTTGAACCAAAAGAAAGGGAGTGATATACTTGCAAAACTCATGCAAATGTGGTATAATTAAAATCAACAGCAAAGAAAGAAGGCTGTGGTATTGTTGCCCGACGTGTGGGCAAAAGCTTTGCCGACTTGATATAGATAGTGAGGCAAAAAACATTTACATATTGTGCAAACACTGTCGGCGAGAGATATGTGTGACAGTTTGAGCCTGAGCCGTTGAGCCTGAGCCGTTTGATTTTGGATGCCTTTAGGGCGTCTGATTTCAAGCGGCTCTTTTTATTTGATATATTCTAATTTTATAGATTGTTCATGTAAGACCTCCTTTCACCGCTGACTGTTCCGGGATAAAAACAGCGCCGCGCCTCCGAGGCAAAAACGGGGGATTATTTAGAAATTAAGGGAGGCAGAGGGCTAATGAATATGCGAAATATGATGTACAAACTGCAAACTACACTCTGTCTGCGCGGAGATAAAGTGAAAATAAACCAATTCCAATGCTATTCAGAGCAAAGCGGGCGGATGATAACAAAATATGTGATGATTGTGCCGAAGCAACATGGAGATAAAATCAAGAATGAGAAGTTGCTGGAAAGCTACCGCCTCTCAGAGGTAGTGCAGAAGCTGGTGGAGCTGTTGCGGGGTGATGGCTCGTGAAGCTAACTCCAAAGCAAAAGGATTTTTGCGAGTATTATCTGCAAACAGGTAATGCAACGGAGGCGGCAAGACTGGCAGGATACAGCGATAAAACGGCGAGAGTAATCGGAGCAGAAAACCTATCAAAACCTGCCATTTCAGAGTATATAGCTAGCCGCCGCGCAGAGATGGACAAAGCCCTGATTGCAGATTCCGATGAAGTACTCCGATTTTATTCTGCTGTAATGCGTGGAGAAATCAAAGATCAGTTTGGACTGGATGCCTCTCTGGGTGATCGGCTAAAGGCAGGAGACAGCCTAATGAAACGATATGCGGCAGCGGGATATAAACAGGCAAGCGAGCGCACAGAAGATCCGCTGACTAAATCGCTACTTGAAGAGGCGCAGAGACTGGAGGGAGAGGATAATGCCGATTAGCCAAAAGCAAAGGCAGATTATGGCTTTCCCTTTTACACATTATAACGCTCTTATTGCGGATGGAGCTATCCGATCGGGAAAAACATCGTTTATGATGCTGGCTTTTGTGGACGATGCAATGCGGCGATATAATCACCAGCGGTTTGCTATTTGCGGCAAGACGGTAGACTCGACCGTAAAAAACATTGTCGTGCCTTATCTGGGCATCACCTGGGCACAAGACAAGTACAATCTGAGCTGGCGACGCGCTGACAAGGTGCTGATAGTATCAGACGGCAAAAATCAAAATATTTTTGAGGTGTTTGGTGGCAAGGATGAGAGTAGTTTTAGTTTGATTCAAGGACGCACCCTTGCAGGCGTTTTATTTGATGAGGTGGCATTGCAACCACGCTCCTTTGTGGAGCAGGCACTTGCTCGATGCAGTGTAGAGGGTAGCCGATTTTGGTTTAATTGCAACCCAGAGAGCCCCAAACACTGGTTTTATGAGGAGTGGATAAAAAAACCAGAAAAACATAAAGCCCTGCATCTACACTTCAAGCTAGATGATAATCCGGCGCTTAGCGAGGAGATAAAGGCGCGCTACCGCTCAATGTACAGCGGTGTATTTTACGATCGGTACATTTTGGGTAAGTGGGTGGCAGCAGAAGGCGTTGTATACCGAGATTTTGCAGATAATCCAGATCGCTATCTGATTGATGATGTAGATTATTATCTTACAAAAACGAATCAACGCCCAGCACTCTTGATGATTGGAGTGGATTTTGGCGGCAACGCATCCGCAACTACCTTTAAAGCGGTGATTATTACCTCCCGATTCAAGGAGGTGATTGTAGCAGATGAGTGTTACATCAAAGAGCGAATCAACCCACAGCAGCTTAACGAGCGCTTCTCGGATTTTGTACAGGCGCTAACAGCAAAGTGGGGAGGTGCACAGGTAAGAGCAGATAGCGCTGAGCAAATTCTAATTCGGGGACTTAATTTTCAATCTTACAAAGATAAATTAAAAGTGGAAATAAAAAACTCGATTAAGCTAGAGATAAACAACAGAATCCGTTTGGAAAATATCTTGATGGCACAAGACAGATTAAAAGTATGCCGCAAGTGCAAGCAGATGATCGAAGCATTCCGGTATGCCGTTTATGATCCCAAAAAGCCAGATCGCGATGAGCGATTGGATGATGGGACCAGCGATATTGATAGCTTAGATGCATTTGAGTATGCGATCGAGCCCTACTATAACGAGCTAACCAAAGCAGGATTTACAAGGAGGTGATGGGGAATGGATTTATCAAGCTACCTGCAAAGCCGCGGATATGGTGTTGTAAGCGGCAGTTTTCGCAGTTTGATTGATTTGTGGGCGAGCTGGTATCGCGGCAAGGTGGATTCATTCCACTGCTATAAGGTTTACAATGGCCGCAACTCGATCCCATGTACTCGCTTGTCGCTTGGAATGGCCAAAAAAGTATGTGAGGATTGGGCGGGGCTGCTGGTAAACGAAAAAGTTAAAATTACTCTCGGAGGGCAAAAAGAGCAAGAATACTTAGATAAAGTGCTCAAAGATAGCAACTTTTGGATTAAGGCAAACGAGGCACAGGAAAAAAAAGCGGCATATGGAACAATGGCCTATGTGCCGTACCTTGAAAACGCCACAGCAGATAGCAGAGGCATTGTAACAGGCGGAAATATCCGTATCAATTATATCCCGGCAATGGGAATTTGGCCGCTGGCATGGGATGATACAGGTATCAGCGAGTGCGCTTTTGCAACTTCTTTAATGCGGGCAAGAGCTGGTAAGCCTCAAAGTTATTGCTATGTGCAGATGCACATTAAGGATAATGCGGGTAACTATATCATTGAAAACTTGATGTTTCTGGACAATGGCGGAAACTTGCAGCAGGTCGATTTAACAGAAGTAGAAGGATACGAATCTGTAACTCCTCGGATAGAGACAAATTCTCCACAAAAAAGATTTGTTATCGATCGAATGAATATTTGTAATAATATCGAGGAGGGCTGCCCGCTTGGTGTTGCGGTATATGCAAATGCTATTGATGTGCTAAAAGCGGTGGATACTGTTTTTGATAGCTACAATAATGAGTTTGTGTTGGGAAAGCGCCGGATCATGGTCCGGGAAGAAGCTTTGCGCGAGGAAATGGACGGCGTGCGCGTGTATGATCCCAACGACCTGACCTTCTACCAGATTCCAGGCGACGCCACCGACCAAAAGATTATCGAGCCAATCGATGTGGCAATTCGAGCGGTTGAGCATGAAACAGCTATGCAAAATCGGCTTAACCTCCTATCATCGGTTGTGGGGTTGGGTGACCGTTACTATCGGTTTGATGTTGGCGGGGTGGCAACAGCGACGCAGGTCATTTCCGAAAATTCTAACCTGTTCCGCACACTCAAAAAGCATGAGATCATTGTTGACCACGCCTTTAAAGAGTTGACAGCCATTATTTTAGCAATGGGCAAAGAGACAACCGATCCTTCGCTTGATCCTGATGTAGAGATCACGATTGACTTTGATGACAGCATCATTGAGGACAAGCAGGCAGAGTATCAGCGGGACCGCGAAATGGTGTCTATGGGCGTGATGCGGTTAGAAGAATTTAGGGCTAAATATCTCAATGAGGACATTAAAAAGGCGCGCCAGAATCTACCAGAGGCACAGCAGATTGTGGAGGGGTGGTAATAGATGCTGACCCCAGAATATCTGCAAAAAGCGCCGGATGGGATTGTACGGCTCTATCAAAAGCTGGAGGACTTTATTATTGCTGATCTTGTTCGCAGGTTGACAACCTCGATTGGACAGGTAGCCACACAAACAGCCCTGCATCAGCTGCAGCAAGCCGAGCGATGGGGGCTTAATGTGGACGAGATACAAGCAGAGGTTGCAAGAATTACAGGGCGCAGCGAGGCGGAAATTATGGTGCTATTTGATGATGCTATGAGAGAGGCAATTAAGTATGATGCACCAATCTACGAGGCAGCCGGTATGGAGCCGCAACAGGAGGAGAGCGAGCAACTCAAAACTTTTTTGCGTGCATCAGCTAATCGCACCAATGGAGAGCTAAAAAACCTGACACAAAGCATGGGGTTTGCCCAAAAGGTAGGCGGCAGATTGGTATTTAAGTCAGCGGCCAGATATTACCAAGATGCTTTAGATTTTGCTTTGGTTAAGGTACAGAGTGGCGAGCAGGATGCAGCTAGTGCTATCCGGCAAGCGGTCGGTGAACTCGCAGGAGGTGGATTGCGAGTGGTGGATTATGCTACCGGGCACAAAAATCGCATCGATGTAGCAGTGCGTAGGGCGGTACTATCTGGGATTAAGGATACTGCGAGAGAAACTTCCCGGATGCGTGGGGAGGAGATGGGTGTTACCATTTGGGAGATTTCTGCCCATTCCGGCGCCCGCCCTACCCACCGGAAATGGCAAGGCAAACGCTTTGATGCTACTGGTACTTATTACCCCACTGAGCAAGAGCTAACACACGGGGAGCTCAACGACTACGGCTGACGGCATGATATACATCCCGTGCCGGATAAGGACGCTCCTTATACATGGAGCAAAGAAGAACTAAAAAAGATTGATCCAGAGCCGATTATCTTTGAGGGGCAAAGCTTTGATGCTTACCAATGTACACAGCAGCAACGCAAAATTGAGCGATCTATCCGCAAGAGCAAGCGTGAGTTGATTGCTTTAGATAGTGCAATCAAAGCAGCTCCCGAAGAAATAAGAGATCAGCTTCAGGTGGCGTTTAATACCAAGGCTGTACTGCTCAAACGCCAACGGAATTTGTACAATCGCTTTTCTGCCGCGGCAAAACTAAAAGAGCAAAACGAGCGAACTCAAGAATATGGGTTTGGGCGGGCACTCTCCGCAAAAGCAAGTGTTGCCGCAAGGAAAAGATGAGGATATGCCGACGGGCATTAAATGGAGGTAAATATGGAAAACGAAACAAAAGAAACCACTGCACAGCAGGAAAATCCTACTCCCGCAACGGAGGAAAAGAAATTCAGCCAGGTAGAAGTAGATGATTTGATTTCCAAACGCCTGGCAAGAGAACGAAAAAAATACCCTACTGATGAGGAACTTGCTGATTGGCGAAACTGGAAAGAAACTCGCCAGCAGGGCGAGGAAGCAAGCGCCAAAACCGCGAGGGAACGCGATGATTATAAATCCAAATACGAACAAGCATCTCTCGAACTAGAACGCATTAAAAATGAGCAATATCTGATTTCAAGGGGAATCCCGGCAGAAGATGTGGATTACTATGCCTACAAAATCAACAAGCTCACCGATGGGGAAACAAGTTTTGAACAGGCTGCACAAAAATATCTGGAAGAAAAACATATTGGAGGCATGAAAGTTTCCACCGGCGTACAGGTAACCGGAACAGCAGCTAAATCAGAAAATGATATTATCAATGATGCATTACGAAAAATTACAGGGAGGAAATAAATTATGGCGATTGATATTACAACCAGAGAAAATGCACAGGCATTAATTGAAACCCAACTGATTCGCTCTATCCAGCAGGATGTACCAAAAGAATCAATTTTTATGCAGCTGGCAACCCGCCTGCCCAATATGACCAGCAACCAGTCCAAGATGCCGGTGTTGGATGTGCTCCCGATGACCTATTGGGTAGATGGCGATACCGGATACAAAGGTGTATCTCGTGCAGCATGGGATAACGTGTACATCAATGCAGAAGAGCTTGCGGTAATCATCCCGATCAGTGAAAATGTGCTCAGTGATGCTAGCTATGATATTTGGGCGCAGATCAAGCCGAGAGCAAATGAAGCAATCGCAGCAGCGGTGGACGCAGCAGTATTTTTTGATAGCAACAGGCCCTCGAGTTGGCCGAACGGTATTGTTACTCAGGCGCGCAATGCGGGCAACAACGTATCTCCAGCATCCAAAGATTATTTTGATTTGATTATGGGCGAAGGTGGTGTACTGGATAAAGTAGAGCAGGATGGCTACGTGGTCAACGGAGCTGTGGCGATGCCCGGAATCAAGGCAAAACTGAGGGGATTACGCACTGCTGATGGTATGCCAATTTTTACGCAGACAATGCAGGAAAGCACTCGCTACGCGCTGGATGGTAGTCCACTGTATATTCTGGAAAACGGAGCCTTTGATGCAAAAGCTGCACAGCTGATTGTTGGAGATTTCAAACAGGCTGTCTACTCTATTCGTCAAGATGTCACTGTTAAAATCCTTGACCAGGGTGTTATCCAGGACCCTAGCAGCAAAGACATTATTTACAACCTTGCACAGCAGGATATGGTTGCACTGCGCATTGTTTTCAGGATGGGCTGGGCATTGCCTAAAGCTGCCACTCGCTTGGACCCAGATCGTACAGGATGTCCGTTTGCGTATTTGGAGCCATCCAACGCACTTACTACTCAAAATGTAACGATTACAGTTAAGAGCGCCTCGTCACTGGCAGGAGTAGAGATGCTTGAGGAAAATCCGGTGGAAGGAGCAACCGTTAATTTTAACGGCTCGATCAAAAAAACAAACGAATCAGGTCAGGCAACATTTACAGCAATCGCAGGAAAATACCCAACCAGTGTTAAAAAATCGGGATACCAGGGCACCAGCGAGACAATCGAAGTAGTATCATCTCCGATTAACAAAACCATGATTATTACCCCAAAGGCGTAAGCAATGGATTATAGTTTTTATGTGGAGGAGTACCTGGGGAGTAAAATCCCCGGGGAATCCTATCCTCAATATGCAAAAAGAGCACAGGTTTACCTAAAGATGGCGGCACCTCTTGCGGCAAAGCAACTGGATCGATACGAGGTAAAGATGGCAATATGCGCGGTGGCAGATGTACTGTATACCGATGAGCAGAGCGGCAGTGAATACGGCATTACAAGTGCCACCAACGATGGCATATCCGTAACCTATGCAGCAGCAAAAAGCACCTCACAACGTAGCTACGACGTACTGACGATGTATTTGGCAGGTACAGGGCTGCTCTATCAGGGGGTTAAGATGCGCGGATGTTAGCGGCAAACAATATTATCACAATTTTTAACCGATACACGGACAATAAGCGCCAAGAACGATGGCAGGCAACAGTAATTGATGGAGCATCTTGGTGTTATACCCGAACATCACGGGTAACAAAGGATGGGCTAAAAGAATCGGAAAGCTGTATTATACGTATCCCGAATAGTGCAAGGTCTGGTGGAAACCGATATGTAGATCGAAAGAATTTTGTGCCGCACGACGACAGCTGGACAGCATGCCAGAAAGATAAAGTGGTTCTGGGGGAGATTAGTGGAGCACCGGAAGATGATACGTTGCCTACATGGCTAGAAAAAAACTGCAGCAATATGGTGACAATCAATGCAGTTACCGATAACCGGTGTAAACCTCTCCCTCACATCAGGATCGGAGGTGTTTAAGATGCCAATGATTGTCAAAGTTGATACCAATAGTATCAACAAGATTTTAAATGCACGCGGCTTACAGCCTGGCGGAAAAGTGCAGCAAACCTTAACGAACGAGATTTACAGGCAGGCTGAACCATACACTCCAATGCGCTCGAAAACGCTTATCCGCACCGCCGAGATTGGAAAAGACTACATTACCTATGTGCAGCCCTACTCCAGATATGTGTATTATGGCAAGGTAATGGTTGGCAAGCCGCCCAAAAGGGTAACGAACAAAAGCCTAAACTATGGCGGCGGAGGCAAACGCGGAGCTATGTGGATTCCCCGGATGTGGGAAGAAAAGAAAAATGAGATCACGAAGGTAGTAGCAGAGAAGGCAGGAGGAAAAGCGGAATGAGTATTATTGAGGGCGTAAAATCGTTTATTGCCTCCTGCCCTTATCTTACTGAGATGGCAGCTATCTATACCGATTACACCGATTCGGAGCCTGATAATTACGGCATTGCTGATTATGGAGAGGGAGAAGCGGTGTCGGTATATATGGACGGCTCAATGGTCTGCCAACACAACTTTGCGCTCTATTTTCGGGCTTATACTAGCTCTGATCGTGAGCGCATCGAAGCAACAGGATTTTTTGAAAAATTTTCAGACTGGCTTGATGCGCAGACGAAAAAAAGAACTCTCCCGGAACTGGGAGAGGGCAAAACAGCAGAATCAATTCGCGCAGCAAACGCTATGCTTTACCAGCAGGATGAGGATGGCGCAAAGGGACTATATCAGGCGCAGTTTATTTTGACGTATGAAAAGGAGTGACGAAAATGGCAATAATGACCCCTAAAAACTACAACCGAATCTATTTGATGAATCTAGGCACCACCGAAGAGCCAGACTGGAAACCAATCACAGTCGGTATTTCTGCCACTGAGGTAGAAGTGGAGGAGGAAACCGAGGATTATTATTACATGGATGGGCGAGGAACCCCAGAATCTGAACCAGCAACACAGAAGATCACCCGTACCTTTACTGGCCATCGAAAAGTTGGAGACCCCGTGCAGGATTATGTTTTTGATGAAATGATGGAGGACCTCAATAAGCGCAACACCGAGATTATCGAATATAATGATATGATCGGTAGCGGAACCCCAAATGGCAAAAAGTATCCAGCAACCGTATCAATCCAGAATGATGGTAGCGGCGAGGCACAGCTGCGGCAAGATATTAGCTTTAGTGTCACAAAAACCGGAGCATCGAAGAAAGGCACTGTAACTAATTTAGACGGAACCTATACATGGAAGGAGAATTTATCTTCTTTTTCGGAACCTCAACCAGTAAGAACAAGGAAAGTGGAAGTGTAATATGATAAATGAATTTGATTTTGCTCCCCGTCCCACAGTAAAAATCTGTGGGATGGAGTTTGACTTGGATATTACAGATGTTGGCATGATTTCAGCGGTAATAGACAGTTATTCCCAGCTTACTGAGCAATATGTAGCCCTAAAGCAGGCGCAGGAAAAGATGGTTGGTAATGAGGATTTGCAGATAAAACTTAGCAGAGTGGAAGAAGCAAACCGCAATCTTTATGAGACATCAAAGGGGTTTATCACCCGCGTATTAGGCATTGATGGATATGATGCTGTATTCAAGGGTCGCAAGCCAAACTCTGTCGAACATATGCAACTATGCAATTTTTTGTATGGTCAGTTGCTTTTAAATCGCAACACCTATATTGAGTATAAAATGCAGGCAGAAGAAAAAGAGGAAGAGGATGAAGAAGCCTTATAAATTGCCGGATTGTCTAAAAGCAGGCGGGAAACGGTATCCTATCGAAACAGGCTATCAGGAATGGCTGGAATTTGAACAAATATTAGATCGGTCGGATTTAACCGAGGAAGAAAAGCAAGTGTTTGCCTTGCGGAAGGTGTTGAAAAGCCCGGCACCCAAAGAGCCTTTTGCATTTTTGGAACTGTTTTTACAGGCAGCATGGTTTTGCCGATGTGGGCTGCCGATTGTTCCAGAAGATGACGATAAGAAAACGCTCGACTTTTACAAAGATTTTTGGGCGGTCTGGGCTGATTTTTTAACTTATAATGGTGTGGATTTGTTGAAAGAGGATTTGCATTGGTGGCAGTTTATGGCATTGTTCCAGAGTTTGCCGCAAGATTGCCAGATTAAGCGGCGCATTTCTGTTCGCTCAATGAGCTATCAGGATATTTCTAAAATAAAAAATCCCCGTCAGCGCAGGGAGCTCAGACGAATGCAGCAGCTCTATTCGCTATATGACGAGGATATGGATGATTAAACAGATAAAGTTGTAAACCCTAAAGCAGCTGAGGCAAGGGGTAGAAAGCAAATAATTGCAAGTGCGAGAGGAACGGTATAAGGTTTTCCTTTGCGGTAATATGCAAGGGTGATAACTCCAAAGGTTGGAACGCCAAACGCAGAAAAATACTCAACAAAAGAGAAAAAAGAAAAAGAGCGGCTAGCCGATTGAAAAGAAAGCAAGCCGGCAAACAAAGCTAGCACGATAAAAGCGATTAGCCATCCATCTATCTTTTCTTTATGTTCGGTGGTTTGATACTGTTCTACCATTTTATGATGATCGATAAAAAATGAATTTGTGATGATGCAAAACAAATCAAAGAATACGCCGCAAAGGGTAAAAAATGGATCGAGGAAAGTCATTGCAAGATACACAAACCCACTGATGAATTTTTTGGCGTAAAAACGGTGTACGCCAAACATCCCAAGGAAAAGGCAAAGGAAAAAGGTGGGCCACTTTTTGGGCGGGTCCTTGATTTGAATATAAAGAGAAGACGTCTCTGCTTTTATAGGTTCATCGGCGGGTTTTAGTTTATCTTCTGGGATTTGTGTTCCGCAATTCGGGCAGAATTTGCTGGAGCACTCTGTTCCACAGTTTGGGCAGAACATAAAAACAACTCCTTTTCAATTTGTTCACATTTCATTTTACAGGAGGTGGGGGAAAATGTCAACAGCTGATGGAACAATCCGGTTTAATACTGAGATCGACAACTCAAAAATGGAAAAAGCTCTTAGCAACATATTAAAATCCATCCTAGATTTTTCGGGTGATAGCAGTAAGGCTTTTAAGCAAATTGATGAATCAGCAGATAAAATATCTGATACTATGTCTAAAGTAGCGGACAGCGTCAACCAGGTATCAGCGGGGGATATGGAAAAACTCACAAAACAGTGGGACAACCTTAATGCACAAATTGAGGTGCAGGAAAAGTTATTGGATTCTCTACGTGAAAAATATGAGAGAGTATCAAACGTTAAAGGACCCGACAGCGAAGAAGCTCTCAAACTGCAAAAAAACATCCTTAAAGCAGAAGAATCCCTCGATAAGATGATTGACAAATCGGACAAATATGCTGAAAAAGCGCAAAAAATGGAAGAAGCCAGCAGCAAAGCAGCATCTTCTATTGGAAAAACCGGAGGACAGGCATCTTCTACTGCGAGCGACATTGACAAGGTCAGCGCCGCTGCATCGTCTGCGGATGGGAACTTGGATAAATTAGCATCTAGCGCAAGTGATGCAGCAGGAGCTATTGGAGATATATCTACCAACACAGATAATGCAGCGAGCGGATTAGATCAGCTTTCTCAGTCTTCCCAAGGCGTTTCTAATGGTGGCCAAGGAGCTAATAGTGCAATCAACTTATTGCTCCAGGGGCTACAATCGTTACCGGGAGCTACAGGACCGGCAGCCAGCGGGATTACCAATCTCGTTAGTGGATTTGGAGGTGCGTCCGCCTCTGCTGCTGCAATGGCGGGGATTGTTGGAGGTGCCTCAGTTGCCGCTGTGGTTGCATTAACATCTGCAATAAACTCGCTTTTTGAAAAAACCGAAGAGATGCGAGAAGGATTTGCTAGGCTACAGGTAAATGCTGAAAGTATGGGAGTTAGCATTGAAACGGTGCGATCTGGAATGGAAGAATTTAACGTTGTTTCGGATGATTTTAACGCCAACACAGAGGCTATGTCCAACCTGCTTGCGGCTGGATTCGAGGATAACAACATGGCGGAAATCGTTGAGCGTCTATCCGATGCGGTTATCAAATTTCCAGATACTCTCAAAATTGAATCACTTGCCGATGGATTGCAAGAAACGATTGCTACCAAAGAAGCAGTGGGACAATTTGGGGAATTGCTGGGAAGACTTGGAATTAACGTGGAAGAATTTAATGAAGGTTTAAAACATGCGGCGGAGAGCGGAAAAGAACAGCAATATGTTTTGCAGCAACTCTCCCGGACCGAGTTGCCAGGATTGACTGATGCTTATAAAGCAAACAATAGAGCGATGGTTGAGGCTAAAAATAGCCAGTATGAGCTGGACGAAGCAATGGCAGAATTGGCAAAGGAAATTGCCCCGCTGAAATATGGGTTCGACAGCTTTGTTAATGGCATTAAGATAGGATTTATCAATGTAATCACCGATGCGATAAAAAAGGTCAAAGACTTTATCCAGTCATTGAAAGATTTGTTTGATCAGCAGCAAAAGAATAATTCCCAAAATCTTAATGGCGGCATAAGTTCCGGTGGCTACAGCGCTGTAACAATGAGCGGGAGTGTACCTGTGTTTGCTCAAGCACAACCCCGCGCACAGGTAATGAGTTTTGCCGGCGGCGAACAGGTGATGACAGCCCCAGCAGTAGCAAGAGCCTTGTCTGCAAATACAGCCAGTATGGGGGCATCAGGATTTAACATTACAGATGGCAGCCTGATCGGACAACTGCTTGATGCCATCAAAGGGCTGACAGGTGGCATAACAATGACAATCAATAATGACGTTAATATCAACGTGACAGTAGACGGGTTAGACGGATTTTCGGAAATACTGGAGAGTTTAAAGGATTACCCTCTGAGTGTACAGAAAGGATGGGCTGGATTTTAGTGGCACAAGAAACAATCAGGATTAACTGCACGGAATCAACCTATATTGACAGAAACAATGAGGGAAATCTTGGAAAAACATCAGAGTTAAAAGTATTTTCAGAGGATTTTGTTTCTGCATCATTTCAGATTCGAAATATCGCTTTTCTCCAGTTTGAAATTCCAGAAGAAATGAAAAAATACAAAATTCTATCCTGCGAACTCCACATGAATGCAACGGTAAGCGCAACATATGATGAATTTAGTGATGATTATTATACTGCATTCGACTTGGAGGTATCCACAAAAGAATTCAATGGAGGTAATGGGATTTATGATATTAAGAGGGACGACTTTCTCCTAAAAAGAACAGAAGAATACGACCGCACGATAAACGCCCGGATGACCAGCGCAGATGCACGTATGAAATTAAAGCATCAGTATCCAAATTTTACAAACTTTACCTTTGATTTGCTGACCATGCGAGATGGCGTTTCAAGTGTTTACACAGCGGCAGAATTCTGGAAAAACTTCCAGAATTTTTATAAAACCGGTATTGTTGTTGTAAGCATAAGCGGGGTTGGAGGGCCTTGGGTTGAAGGAGATATTAATCAACCTTGGATGTACAGTAATGTTACAGTACAATCCTCCCGCACTGCTTCAGCGCCTTATCTTGAGGTTGTGGTGGATAAAGATTATCTACCAATCAACACAATCAATACCGGGTTTGTAGATTCTCACCAAGAGTTTCGGTTTGAGTGGGAGATTTCTTCGACGCTACATCTATTTGACACAATGACAACACAAAAAAGCGCTCAATTCCGCTTGAGAAAAAAAGGAGGAGAATCAGTATTATTTCAGGATATTGCAGGAAATATCCCCCAGTATATCTTGGCAGCAGATACGCTGGATACAGGTGTTTTTGAATGGCAGGTAACTGTTACCTCAGAGGATGGAAGAACGGCTACAAGCGATTGGAAGGAATTTACTACACAGGATGCCCTCTCGAAAGCAACAACTCCTTTACCAAATCAGGTAACGCTGGATGGCTCACAGGAGAACATCTTTCGATGGAATCATCTTATCTCTACCAACTCTAAACCACGCGGATTTGAGATTCAATATCGCAATGAAAATACAGCCTGGAAAATTTTAGTTGATAATCAAAATACAGATGATACTTTTTATGTTGTCTCCGCAAACACACTTCCGGCAGGCAATCTAGAGTGGAGAGTGCGAACCTACAACAGCAATCTCATAGCGGGAAAATGGAGCGAAACCAGCTCGATTATTGTTCGTTCTGCACCAACAACACCGATTATCACAAGTGTTACAACCAACCCGCGCCCTACTATCGTTTGGCAGGCGGAAGGGCAGGTGCAAGCTGAGATTAAGGTGGGAGAGAAAATCCAATCGGTATTATCTGCAAGCAAAAGCTATCGCTGGGCAGAGTTTTTGCCTGATGGCAGTGCAACAGTAAGTGTCCGCGTAAAAAATAGATTTAATCTTTGGAGTAAATGGGCACAGGCTCAGGTAATGATTCAAAATCATCCGACAGGGCGGGTTGCGATTGCTTCAAAGGTGGAAAACTTTAGTGCCATTGTTTCTGCTAAAAGCCAGTTTTCAGCCAACTATCTCTATCGGGACGGGGAGTTGATCGGAAAGCTGGAGCTCGCAGAGGGTGTGGAAGGAACCTATTCTTTTGTTGATGATACCGCCTTAGGAATGCATACCTACTATATACTTGGTGTGGATACGAAAAGCAACTATCAGCGCAGTGAGGAAATCAAAGCAAGTGTGCAAATCCCTTTCGGAATTATCTCTGAAAGAGGAAAGCAAAGCTGGGTGGAACTCAAAAAACGTAGAGGGGCTTTCCCGATGCATACAATCGCTAAAAAGTGCCCGGTATCTATGGTGTACTACGCCGGAAAATCGCTCCCAGTGGCTCATGTAGCAGATGAGCTAGGGGTGAGCCACACTTTAGAGTTTACCACCGATAAGCAGACTACGGACCGTGTGGAGGATCTGGTGGGCAAGAATATTATCTACAAAGATGTGCGAGGGGATTCTGTTGAGGGGATTTTGGTATCGGTAGAGTGCAATCGAGATAGAATGACGGATATTAAAATCGAAATCAGAGAAACGCAGCAGGAGGTGATAATCATTGAATAAAAGCCAGATTACTCCTGCTTTCCGGTTTGAAATCATTGAGGATGATATTTGCATTGGGCACGCACAGCCGATTGATAGCCCCGCAATCCAGTGTGATGCGGACGCGGATGTAAAGCTTTCCTTGTCCGGGGACTTTGTGCTGGATATTGCGCCACCAAATTGGCTCAAGGTATCTATCAAGCCTTATCTGATATTGGATGGTATAGAAAGTCCTTTGGGAGAATACCTCATTACGCAGGCGGATAAGTGCATCAATAAAAAAGGCGTACTTTTCTGGCGGATTAAGGGCATGGACCTAGGGAGAATTGTACAGCGTTCCCGAACGGAGGAACGTGTGATTTTCTTTCCCGGGCAACGATATACCGATATTGTCCAAAGCGCTCTCTTAAAGCTGGGAATTGAGCGGATTCTTACAATACAAAGTGATGCTGTTTTAATCAATACCCGCACGGATTGGGAGATTGGTACCAGCTGGATAAAAATTATTAACAGTTTGTTGGAAGAAATCAACTATCAATCACTATGGTTTGATGCGGATGGAAATGCCCGAGTAGAACCACAAAAACCGATGGATGGAAGCATCATCGACCATGAGTACAAAGCAGGAGAATTGTCCGAAATCAAAACAGCAGCCGAAAATAGTAGCGATATTTACAAGGCATACAATGTGTTTACGGCTATGGTTTCCTCACCGGAATATGAGGAGCCTTTGATTGCAATGGCGGTGAATGATTCTCCCACAAGCCGTATCTCTACGGTAAATATTGGCAGGGTGCAAGCACCAATCAAAAGATTGGATGATATTGCAAGCCAGGAAGAATTGCAGAAATATGCAGATAATCTGAAATTCCGATCAATGTGCTCGAATGAAATTTTTTCTTTCCGAACGGCACTGAATCAGCATCAGGTAGGGGATATTATCGCGGTGCATCACCCTCTGGCAGATGGCATTTATCAGGAAACAAAATGGAAAATGGCGCTTGGATTTGATGGAGAAATGATGCATACAGTGCAAAGGATTGTGATTGAATGAACGGAATATCATATCAAAATGAACGTCGGATGCGTATAGAGGAGCCATCTCAAATCAATTTTGCGACCGTAATGGGTGTGTACGAAGATGGGCTACAGCTCAAGTTTGACGGGGAGAAGGAAGCAACATCTAAAAGATACAGGTATAACAAATCCATCACCTTCCAGTTAGGCGACCGGGTAAAGGTAATGAGAGTGAGCGGCACCTATGTGGTAGAATATCCGATTGGGAAAGGAAAAATAACACTGCCACCAGGGAATGTGAGTGAAATTAAGGTATTTCCAAAAGAAACTAGTGTAGGAATTACATGGAAAGACCCGGAGAACACTATGATCAATGGGCATACTGTGAGCCGATGGGCAGGGACATATCTTGTGAGAAACGAATTTGATTTCCCTAAAAACGAAAAAGATGGAACTCTGGTTTTGAACAACCAAACGCGAAATGCCTACCTAAATACACCTTTTGAGGATAGTGGATTGGTACCAAATAAAAAATATTATTACGCATTATTTCCGTACTCCGATGAAGGCAAGGTGAATTATGATACTGATAATACTTTTACAGCACAGCCGATTAAAATTTTGAAATATGGGTAGGGTAAGAACCCGGCGCCTTACCATATCACTATGGCAGG
>ENA-OPVT01000978-OPVT01000978.1-human-gut-metagenome-genome-assembly--contig:-NODE-978-length-19454-cov-5.545131_pt1 | contig 19454 bp, 15 predicted proteins | sample MGYA00241499_ERZ501990 | MGnify/ENA primary metagenome ERZ501990 (study PRJEB25962, sample SAMEA2042104) | human gut metagenome | biome: human gut; feature: human-associated habitat; material: faeces...
CAACTGAGCTATTCCCGCATAATGGTCGGAATAGCAAGATTCGAACTTGCGGCCCTCTGCTCCCAAGGCAGATGCGCTACCGGACTGCGCTATATTCCGACGCCTTTTCTCTCAAGACAAGAATGATTATATCATTTATCCCACTTTGTGTCAACACTTTTTTTTATTTTTTTTCAAAAAATTTTAAATTTTATTTTTTAACAGTTTAAAACATTCTTTATTTCTATATAAAATTGTGATTGTTTTTTTAAAAAATTAATATATAATATAATTATAAAGAAGGATTTTTATCTTTTTTTTAGAAAATACAACTAAAATCTTATTTTTTTAAATAAAATTTTAAAAGGAGGTTTCACTATGAACAATAAAAAAATAATATCTGGTCTTTTACTTGCTTTAACTCTTGCTGGTTGTACATCTTCACCTTTTCTTGATGAAACTGGATCTGTAAATAGCAAAACTAAAGGAACTGCTGGTGGAGCTGCTGCTGGAGCACTTCTTGGACAAATTATAGGTAAGGATACTAAAGGAACTCTTATTGGGGCTGGAATTGGTGCTTTAGCTGGTCTTGGTTGGGGAGCTTATAGAGATCGTCAAGAACAAGAATTAAGAGAACGTTTAAAAAATACTGAAGTAGAAGTTAACCAAAAAGGTGAAAATCTAAATCTTTCTCTTCCTGGTGGAGTAACTTTTGCTACTGACAGTGCTAAAATTGTTCCTAGCTTCTATGGACCATTAAACTCTATTGCAACTGTTTTAGTAAACTATCCTGAAACTAGAGTTATTGTAAATGGATATACTGATAATACAGGTTCTGATGAATACAACCTAACTCTTTCTGAAAAAAGAGCTGCTAGTGTTAGAAATTACCTTATCCAACAAGGAGTTTCAAGCAGAAGAATATCTTCTATAGGTTATGGAGAAGAATATCCTAGAGCTACTAATAGTACTGCAAGTGGAAGAGCTCAAAATAGAAGAGTTGAAATTGAAATATTACCTATGCAATAATAAAAAAAGTTCCAGCTATACGCTGGAATTTTTTATTTACTGATAAAATTTTTTAAATGATTTTGTAAAAACTCTTCTCCATCATTAAATCCATGGTGATACTCTTTTAACAATTTCTCTTTTTTCCTTTCAAATCTATCTATTAATAGAGGAGTTTTAGGGGCTATTACAAAGGCTTTTCCCTCTTTTTCTAGTTCTCTTATTCTTTCTTGATTTTCTAAATAAACCTCATGATGTCTTTTTAGAAGCTCTATCATAGCTGGATATTTTCTCATAATCAATGAACAAAAACCTTGCATTTTTAATGGCGGTTTAATAAAGTTTCTATCTCTAGTTAAAACTACTATAAGCTTATCACATCCATCTTTTAGTGCTTCATCTACTGGAATAGGACTCGAAGTTCCACCATCAAAATACTCTCTTCCTCTATAAACAACAGCTTTAGATACAAGAGGAATTGAAGCTGAAGCTTTTAATACTGTAGCTCCATCATTTAAGGAGTCTTTTCCATAAAAAACTGCTTTTCCTGTTAAAGCATCTGTAACTCCTACTTTAAAATCGCAAGGATTTTCAAAAAATGCTTTGTAATCGAAAGGCTCATCAGTTGCTGGAACTTCGTTAAAAATAAAATCCATTCCAAAAAGTGATCCCTGAGTTAAAAGATTATACAAACTCAAATATCTTTTGTCATTAATATAATTAGTATTTATTCTCAATGATCTACCTTTTTGCCTAGATATAAAAGAAACTCCATTAGAAGCTCCTGCTGAAACTCCTATAAGATAATCTGGCATAAAATTATTTTTTTCAAAGGCATCTAATACTCCTACTGTATAGATACCTCTCATTCCTCCCCCTTCTAAAACTATTCCTATTTTCATAATATCACCTTTATAAAAAACTGCACTCAGTTATAAGTGCAGTTAAAATCATTAATTTATTTTTGAGCAAGCATCATTTAATGCTTGGATAAATCCTTCTGAAGAATAAGTAGCTCCTGCTACTACATCAATATCTATACTTTGAGTATTTTTTACTTTTGTTACAAGTTCATCTAATGCTGGTCCAGCTATAGCTTCAGTATCCCCATGAGTATATTTTATATCAGAGATTCTTAATTCTCCTTTACTGTTTTTCTTAGCCATAATTTCTACTGTAATTTCACTGTCAAACCCATCTCCTACACCTGTATATAGTTTAGGTCCGTTAGCTTTTTCAACAAAAATACATGCTAATCCTACAATAATAAATCCAATTACACAATATTTTCTTATTTTTTCAATTTCCATCTTTTCACCCTCATCTTTTATATTATTACTCATTATATTTTAAAGTAATTATTAAATTTTTTCAATAGTTTTTATTATTTTTTATTATATTGTGCTATTTTATTCTTTTTCATATTTTTTTTAATATTTTTGTATTATTACTAATCAAAATTTTATTTGACTTTTACTACAAAATAAATTATATTAGTAGTATTAGCTACACTGATAAATTTTTTTAGTGAATCTATATTAAAAACATTAAGGAGAGTGTTTTATTATGTCAGAAGGAAATTCTAAACAAACTGGTGGTTTTTTGGGGAAAGTAGCAGTAGTTGCTAATAAGTTACCACATCCTGTTACTATCTTTATTATCTTTGCTATTATTATTGCAATTTTATCATTTATTCTGTCTAATATGGGAGTTTCTGTTGAAGTTGAAGCTATTAATCGTTCTACAAAACAGATAGAACTTCAAACTTACACTGTAAAAAATCTACTATGTCCAGAAGGAATTAGATGGATTTTTGAATCAGCAGTTAAAAATTTCATTTCATTTGAACCTTTAGGAGTAGTTTTATTCTTCTCTTTATTCTTTAACTTCCTAAATGAAGTGGGACTTTTCCCTAGTTTCTTAAAAAAAGCTATGAAAAAAATAAATGGAAAATATGTTTCTTACTTTATAGCTTTCCTTGGAGTAAACTCTTCATTTGCTGGTGATATTGGATATGTTCTTGTTATTCCTATTGCTGGTATTTTATATAAACAATTAAAAAGAAATCCTATTGCTGGTATTCTATTAGGATTTAGTTCTACTGCCGCTGGATTTGCTGCTTGTTTAGTTTCAATAGATGCTCTACTTGGAGGACTTTCTACTGCTGCTGTTAGTATTGTAGATCCTACTTATGTAGTAACTCCTCTAGCTAACTCTATATTTATGTTCTTCTTTACTTTCTTTGTAACTTTTATTATTACTTTTGTTAACAATAAAGTTGTTGAACCTAAATTAGATCTTTTCTTTAAAGATGAAAGTAATGAAGGAGTTGAAGAAGATCAAACAAATCTTACTCCTGAAGAAAATAAAGGTTTAAAATATGCTGGAATTGGTTTTATAGTTTCTTTTGCTATAATTGGAATACTTTCTGTTCCTTCTTGGGGTCCTTTAAGAAATCCTGATACTGGAAAATTATTATTAGGTTGGAGTCCATTACTTGCAGCTATTATTCCTGTTATTTGCTTTATTTTCTTTATACCTGGGCTTTTCTATGGAATAGGTGCTGGAAAAATCAAAAGTGATAAGGATCTTATGAATTTATTATTCAAAGCATTAGATGGATTTGGAGCATTTATAGTACTTTGTTTCTTCTCATCAATATTTATATCTTGGTTTGCTTATACTCAACTTGGTACAATAATTGCTGCTGAAGGAGGACAATTTTTAGCTAGAATAGGATTTAAAGGTATACCTTTAATAATTGCATTTATTTTCTTCTGTGCATTTATTAACTTATTTATAGGTTCTATGACAAGTAAATATGTTCTTTTAGCTCCTATTTTTATACCTATGTTATATAAAATGGGAATCTCTCCTGAACTTGCCCAATTAGCTTATAGACTTGGAGATTCTTCTACAAATGTAATATCTCCTCTTATGAGTTTCTGTGCTTTAATATTAATTTATTGTAATAAATATAATAAGAGATTTGGTTTAGGAGATCTTATAACATATATGATCCCACATGCTATAACTATACTTGTTTCTAGTATAATTTTCTTTGTTGTTTGGTTATCATTAAATCTACCTATAGGTTTTGGAACAACTAACTTCCTATAACCTATTTCCCTAAAAAGAAAAATCCCCCTTATCTCTAAGGGGGATTTTCTTAACTATATATTAAAACATCTTGGGGAAAGATTTTATACTGTTATATTAACAATAAATTGTGGCTTTAGTGTGAACTTTCTAAGACATATTTTTCTTATATTATATTTCAACAAAAAATAGAAAAAATCCCTTTTGGGGAAGAGGGATCTTTTCTTATTTTCTATATATTAAAACATCTTGGGGAAAGATTTATGATATTAATATAACAATTAATTGTGAAAATTTTGTGACTTTATTAGGAAAAATTTATCTTTTTAAAAATTTTAATTTTGTTTCTTGAAAAACTATCGCTATAAAAATTAATAAACATCCTATTATCATCTGCTTTGTCATTCTCTCATCTAAATAATAAACTGCAAAAATTGATCCAAAAGCTGATTGCAAAGTTAAAATTAATGCTGTACTTGTAGAGGAAATATATCTTTGAACAATATTCTGTATAGCAAATGGAATTATTGTACTTATGATTACTAAATACCCTAAAGTCCATTTTATTTCTGGTAGTACTGTAAAATTATATCCCTCTTTTACTCCAGTTAAAATTATAAATAAAACTGCTGTTGTTATAAATTGAATAATTGTAAGAAGTATAGGATCTGAATCTCCACTGTATTTTTCAATAGCTATCATATGAGCTGCAAAGAAAAAAGAACAACAACCTGCTACAAGATCCCAAAGATTAAATACTGCTCCCTTTTCCATTGTTAAAAAAGCTAATCCGATAGTTGCTAAAATAGCTCCTACTATTGCATATCTATCTAACTTTGTTTTATTAATAATCCAAGATAAAAAAGGAACTATCAATACATAAGCTCCTACTATAAAGGAAAATTTTGAAGCTGTTGTAAATCTAATGCTCACTATTAAGAAATAAAAAGCTAAGAACATAAATATTCCTATTATTATTCCCCTTTTCAGATCTACACCTTTTATTATTTTAATTTTTTTTAAATACATCAAACTTAAAATAAGTGCTGAAAAACCAAATCTAAACATCATAAGTGAAAAAGGTTGAACTACACTTAAAGTATCTTTTATCACTGCATAAGTTGTCCCCCAAACTAATGCTACTACTGCTAATACTATAGAGGCTATAACCTCTACTTTTCTATTTCTCTCCATATCCACACCTTATTTTTTTAATCCTTTTATATAAAGAAGAAATCCTGTTTCATCACAATTAAACTTTTCCTTTTTAAACATAGCTGACGATGATAGATTTTCCCTCTTTACAAGTCCTGTTATTGTATCTATCCCATTCTCTTTAGCTCTCTCTTGAGCAAATTTTAACAATTCCTGTCCTATCCCCTTATTTTGCCATTCTTTTCTCACAGCTATCAAATCTACCCAAACTCCATCATAATGCAAATTTGCCACATATAATAGCCCCAGATAGCCTATTGGAATATCTTTCTCATATTTTACATATAATTCATACTGCTTATTTTTCTCTAGCCGTTTACAAAGAGTTTCTGCACTACAATCAATATCTTTAAAAGATTCATTGTCAATAGTCATAACATCTCTTACCATCTCAATAGTTCCATCAAATTTTTTTATCATTTTATCACCCCTTAATCTCAGTATAGAATATTTTTCTTTATTTAGCAATAAACAAAAAAACTCCCCTACCTTATTAAAAGATAGAAGAGTTTTCATTAACTTTTTATTTTAATTATTTTTATTTTTCATTTTAAAGAAGAACAATACAGCAAACACCATAACTATTCCAGCTGGAAGTGCTAATAGTAAGCTTCTTGTATATCCTACTATTATATAAGATACAAATGAAATTCCTGCTACTGTTAAAGCATAAGGTAGTTGAGTATAAACATGGTTTACATGGTTACTTTGTGCCCCTGCTGATGCCATAATTGTTGTGTCAGAGATAGGTGAGCAGTGATCTCCACAAACAGCACCTGCCATACATGCTGAAATAGCTATAATCATCATTTCAGGATCACTTTCAAATACTGCAACAACTATAGGAATTAAAATTCCAAATGTTCCCCACGATGTTCCAGTTGCAAAGGCAAGTCCACAACCTACAACAAATATAATAGCTGGTAACATATTCATAAGTCCTGCTGCTGAACTTTGCATCATTCCTGCTACATATGGAGCAGCTCCTAAACTATCTGTCATAGCTTTTAATGTCCAAGCAAATGTTAAGATTATAATAGCTGGTACCATTGCTTTAAATCCTTCTGGAATACAGTTCATACAAGTTGTAAATGAAAGAACTTTTCTCACTGAATAAAAAGCTATTGTTATGATTAATGCAAATATACTTCCTAAAGCTAACCCTACAGAAGCATCACTGTTAGAGAATGATTCTACAAAACTTGAACCACTGAAGAATCCACCACTATATATCATTCCAGTTACACAACAAATAATTAATAATACAACTGGAATTACTAAATCATATACACTTCCCTTTGTATTTACTTGAGCTTCCTCATTTACAAATGAACGATCTGCTGTTGTAAATAGATCTCCATTTACTGCATTTTCCTCATGTTTTTTCATTGGTCCATAATCTACTTCTAATACAACTAAAAAAACTAACATTGTTATAGTTAAAAGTGCATAGAAGTTATATGGAATCGCATTGATAAACACTGAAAATCCATCTTCTCCAGGAACAAATCCTGTTACTGCTGCTGCCCAAGATGAAATTGGAGCAATGATACACACTGGTGCTGCTGTTGAGTCAATTATATAAGCAAGTTTTGCACGTGATACATTGTGTTTATCTGTTACAGGACGCATTACACTTCCCACTGTTAAGCAGTTAAAATAGTCATCTACAAATATTAATACTCCTAATAGTATTGTAGCTAATTGTGCCCCTACACGTGATTTTATTCTTTTACTTGCCCATTGTCCGAATGCCCTTGATCCTCCAGCTGCATTCATAAGACAAACCATTCCACCAAGAACAACTAAAAATATCAATATCCCTACGTTATAAGAGTCTGCTAAAACTTTTACTAAACCACCTTGTAAAATATGTGTCATAGTAGTTTCAAATTGAAATCCTGAATAGAAAAGTCCTCCAACTACTATTCCAATAAACAATGAGCTATATACCTCTTTTGTAATCAATGCCAATACAATAGCCACTATCGGTGGTACTAAAGACCAAAAAGTTGAATATAGTGCTGGCTGATATGCTGCCTCTTCAGCAAATGCCCCAGTTGATAACATGAGGAATGCTCCTCCTAAAATTGATGCTGCTCTTAAAAATCTGTTTCTCATAAAAAATGCCCCCATTTTGTAAAATATTCTAGTAGTACAAATAAAAAAGCCACGAATTAATTCTTGAAGATACACAAAAATTAACTCATGGCAATTATATTTTCATAAGATAGAAAAACATTATAATTTACTATGATAGCTCTCCACATATTGTGACAGTCCAATACATATTATATATTGTCCCAGAATACTTACAGTTGTGTCTGTAAATAATCTTCGGCAACCTCTCCTTTCCTTAAAAACGATACACAAATCTTGTTTTCAAGTACTCTTAGATTATGCAACCTCTATCTTCGTACACTACTATTTGATTGTTGTCTTATTATATTACTTGTCAGCTAGCTTGTCAACTATTTTATGAAATTTATTTTCATTTTTTACACTATATAAAAACTTTATTATTAAAAAACAGCCTGATATTTATCAGACTGCTTTTTATATTAAGTGTGATTGTTGGTTAATTATTTATCAGAAATAGATTCTACTCCTGGAAGTTTTTTACCTTCTAGGTATTCTAGAGATGCTCCTCCACCAGTAGAGATGTGAGTGAATTTATCTGCATATCCTAAGCTTATAGCTGCAGCTGCAGAGTCTCCTCCTCCAATTATAGTTGTTGCATTTTGAAGATTTGCAATAGCTTCACATACTCCAATAGTTCCTTTAGCGTAGTTAGGCATTTCAAATACTCCCATAGGTCCATTCCATACTACAGTTTTTGCTCCGTTGATTTCTTTTGCAAATAGTTCAACAGTTCCAGCTCCAACATCTAGTCCCATTTCGTCAGCAGGAATTTCATCTACTGATACAGTTTTGTGTGGTGCATCGTTGTTAAATTCTTTTGCTACAACAGCATCTATTGGAAGAACTAATTTTCCATTAGCTTTTGCTAATAGATCCTTAGCTAAATCAATTTTATCTTCTTCAACTAATGAAGTTCCTGTATTTTTTCCTAAAGCTCTAAGGAAAGTGAACATCATAGCTCCTCCAACTAGAACTTTATCAGCTTTTACTAATAGGTTTTCGATAACTCCTATTTTATCAGAAACTTTTGCTCCTCCTAGAATTGCTACTAGAGGTCTTTCTGGAGAGTCAACTGCTCCTCCGATGAATTTAATTTCTTTTTCCATTAGGAATCCTGCTGCAGTTTTTCCTTCTCCGATGTTAGCTGCGATTCCAACGTTTGAAGCGTGAGCTCTGTGAGCTGTTCCAAATGCATCGTTAACAAATAGTTCTCCTAAAGATGCCCAGTATTTTCCTAATTCAGGATCATTTTTAGATTCTTTTTTACCATCTAGATCTTCGAATCTTGTGTTTTCAAACATCATGATTTCTCCATCTTTAAGTTCAGCTACTGCAGCTTCTAATTCTGCTCCTCTTGTAGCTGGAACAAATTTAACTGGTTGTCCTAGGTGTTCTGCTAATCTTTCAGCAACTACTCTTAGAGATTTTTTAGCTAAATCTTCTTCAGTTTTAACTTTTCCTAGGTGAGAGAAAGCTATTACTCTTCCTCCGTTTTCTAGTACATATTTTATAGTTGGTAATGCTGCAACTATTCTATTTTCATCAGTGATTTTTCCATCTTTCATAGGTACGTTAAAGTCAACTCTCATTAGAACTTTTTTTCCTTTAACGTCTAAATCTGTAACTATTTTTTTAGCCATTTATTTCAATCCTCCAATTGTCATTTTTAAAAATAGCGGAACTTAATAAGCTCCGCTATTCATTTTCTATTTAGTTATTCTCAATATTCAAGTAATTATTTAGATAATTCTACGAATTTTTTAAGAGTTCTGATTAATTGAGAAGTGTAAGACATTTCGTTGTCATACCAAGCAACAGTTTTAACTAATTGTTTGTCTCCAACTGTCATTACTTTAGTTTGAGTTGCATCGAATAATGATCCGTAGTTGATTCCGATGATGTCGCTAGATACTAGAGGCTCTTCAGTGTATCCGAAAGATTCAGTTGCAGCAGCTTTCATAGCAGCGTTAACTTCTTCTACAGTTACTGGTTTTTCAAGAACTGTTACTAATTCAGTGATTGATCCAGTGATTACTGGTACTCTTTGAGCAGCTCCATCTAATTTTCCTTTTAATTCAGGGATAACAAGTCCGATTGCTTTTGCAGCTCCAGTTGTGTTAGGAACGATGTTTGCAGCAGCAGCTCTTGCTCTTCTTAAGTCTCCTTTTTTATGTGGAGCGTCAAGTGTGTTTTGGTCGTTTGTGTAAGCGTGGATAGTTGTCATTAATCCTTCAACGATTCCAAAGTTGTCTTGTAATGCTTTAGCCATTGGTGCTAAACAGTTAGTTGTACAAGAAGCTCCTGATATAACTGTTTCAGTTCCGTCTAATATATTGTCGTTTACGTTGTAAACTATTGTTTTAAGATCTCCAGTAGCAGGTGCAGAGATAACTACTTTTTTAGCTCCTGCAGCTATATGTTCTTCAGCTTTTTCTTTTTTAGTGAAGAATCCAGTACATTCAAGAACTACGTCTACGTTTAATTCTCCCCAAGGTAAATCTTTTGGACTAGCTTGTGCACAAACTTTGATTTCGTGTCCGTTAACAACGAATCCTCCGTCTACAACTTCTATTGTTCCGTTGAATCTTCCTTGTGCTGAGTCATATTTGAATAGGTGAGCTAGAGTTTGAGCATCTGTTAAGTCGTTGATTGCTACCACGTCAAATTCAGGGTTTTCAATCATTAATCTTAATGCTAATCTTCCAATTCTTCCAAATCCGTTAATTGCTACTTTAACTGCCATTTTGTTTCCTCCTTAAATTTACATTTATAATAATTTTTTTATTTGCATCATTTATACCTAGATTATAGTGTTTTATTTTAGGTTTGTCAATTTTCATACAGATTAAAATTAACCATTTTTGTGGTCACTATTTGACACCTATGATATTTTTCATATCATCAGGAAGACCAATTTCGATAATTTTTTGCTCATGAGTGTCAATGTCAGTATATATAAACTTATAGGAATGAAGAAGCTGACGTTTTATATCTGGATTTTCTTTTCCGTAAAGATGGTCTCCTAAAATTGGGTGTCCTTCAAGTGAAAGATGAACTCTTATCTGGTGTGTACGTCCTGTGAAAAGTTCAAGTTCAACCAGTGTAAGATTTTTTTCTGGAAATCTTTCAATAACCCTTACCTTTGTTTTAGCTTCCTGTCCGCCGTTTTCAACAAAAAGTTCTTCCCTTTTAATATTATCCCCGACTCTTCCTATTGGTCTTTCTATAAAAAATTCATCTTTTTCAACTATACCTTCACATATTGCCAGATAAAATTTTCTGATTTCGGCTTTCTCTTGAAGAAAAGCCTGAGCAAAAGCATTTTTTGCAACTACAATAAGACCAGATGTGTTCATATCAAGACGGTTATAAAATCTTGGTACTTGAATTTTTCCTGTCGCTTTAAAAAGATAATCAACAACACCATTTGCAAGTGTTATATCTGTTTTCTTTAAAGTCGGGTGGACTACAACATTTGCATCTTTGTTTATAATAAGAAGATTTTTATCTTCAAAAACAATTTTTAAATCCATAGGAATAGGCTGAATGTTTGTTCCTTTTTCCTGCTCAACTACAACCAGACGATTTAATTTTTTTATTTTTTTATCAAGACGTACTTTTTTTCCATTAAGATAAATTTCTGCATTTTTTAATCCTCTTGAAGAATATCCTTTAACTTCTTTCAAATAATCTGACACTTTAAAATTATTATATTCCGGTTCGATAATAAATTTTTTCATATAACTCCTTTTTTATAAAGAAACTTTATTTTTCAAGAATATTATACATGATTATTATATAAATTTCTAATTATAAAATATTATGCAGAAAACAAACAGCTAAAGTGTATGATATAGTGACAAAATTTTTTACTTCTATTATAAAAATAATATTTTTTTACAAAAATGATTAAAAGTTAATCTTTTCTTTTTTTTAAATATATGCTAATATAATAGGTAGAGAAACTAAGAAATTATTAGATATGTAATTAATTCAGGAGGTATTTTATTATGGCAAAAAGAATTATCAACACACCAAAAGCACCAGCAGCATTAGGACCTTACTCTCAAGCAATTGAAGTAAACGGAACTCTTTATATTTCAGGACAAATCCCATTTGTTCCAGAAACAATGACTTTAGTATCTGACGACGTAAAAGCTCAAACTAGACAATCTTTAGAAAACTTAAAAGCTATCTTAGACGAAGCTGGATATACTTTCAACGACGTTGTTAAAGCATCTTGCTTTATTAAAGATATGAACGATTTCGCAGCTGTAAACGAAGTTTATGCTGAATACTTAGGAGAAGCTAAACCAGCTAGAGCTTGTGTAGAAGTTGCAAGACTTCCTAAAGACGTTAAAGTTGAAATCGAATTAATCGCAGTTAAATAGTAATTCTGTAAATTAATTTAAAATAAAAGGAGAGCTTCGGCTCTCTTTTTTTTGTATAAAAATAAAAATTATACTATAATATATCTGGTTATTAATATAATTTTTGGAGGGAGTTCTGTGGATTATTTAGGGGAAAGTTTTGCTTTTATAACAGCTGTGAGCTGGGCGGTGAGTTCAATAATATTTGAAGCTGCCACAAAGAAAAGTGACAGTAAGAGTGTGAATGTAATTCGTCTGTTTTACGGTATTATTTTTCTTGGAATTATAACTTTTTTTACAAAAGGATTGTTTATTCCCAGTGATGCAGACAGCACTAATTGGACTTTTTTAGGGATTTCTGGAATAATAGGTCTTTTCTTTGGAGATATGTTTTTATATGAGGCTTATTTTTTAATAGGTGCAAGGCTTTCAATGCTTTTTCTTACTATGACACCTCTTATTGTAGGGTTTTTTGGTTTTCTTTTTTTAGGAGAAAAATTAACTCCTCTTCAAATTGCAGCAATGTTTATAACCTGCTCTGGAATTCTTATGGTTACAATAAAGCCGAAGAATAAAAATCAGACAGAAAATACAAACGGAAGAAAACTTACACCAAAGGGACTTCTTTTTATAATTTTGGCAGTAACTTTAGAGGCATTGGGGAATATTTTTACAAAAGTAGGGGCAAGAAATTATGATGCAGGAGCATCTACACAGATAAGAATGATATGTGCCTTGTTTGTATTTTTATTTTATCTGACATTTACAAAAAGATGGGGAAAAGTGATAAATACAGCAAAAGATATAAAAGCTTCATCTCTTATTTTTGCAGGAACTGTTGTTTCAACTTTGGGAATAACTTTTCTTGTGGCAGCTTTTAACAGAATAAATACAGGGGTGGCTTCAACAATTTCTTCAATGAGTCCTGTTATAATAATTCCTATTTCTGTTTTAGTTTTTAAAGAGAAAGTAAAATTTAAAGAGATATTAGGGGCGGTTATTTCTGTAATGGGAATAGCGATATTCTTTTTAAAATAAAAAAGTGGAAATAACCACTTTTTTATTTTATATTATATTTTTTCATTTTTCTATAAAGAGTAGTAAGCCCTATATTCATTTTTTCTGAGATATATTTTTTTCCGTCAGTATCATTTCCATAAACAGAAAGAGCTTTTTCAATATATTTTTTCTCAATATCTTCAAAATTATCAAGAGTCATATCATCTTTAAAAATAACTTTATCTGCTGAAGAAAAATTCTTTTCAGAAATATTTAAAATATTTTCTGGAAGCATTTTTTTAGTGATAACTCCGTCTTCGCTGCTCATATTAATCATAAGCTCAATGACATTTTCAAGTTCTCTCACATTTCCCGGCCAGTTGTATTCAGTAAGAGCTGTAAGCACATCTTTTTCTATTGTGTGAACAAATTTATCAGAAATTTTGTTGTATTTATAAATAAGATTATTTATTATTGGGATAATGTCTTCTTTTCTTTCTCTTAAAGGGAGAATAGAAATTGGAATAACATTTAATCTGTAATATAAATCACTTCTAAATTTTTTTTCTTTTATATTTTTTATAAGGTCAACATTTGTTGCAGCAATAATTCTGATATTTAAATCAATACTTTTATTTGAACCTATTCTTTCAATTTTTTTATCCTGAATAACTCTTAAAAGTTTTGCCTGAAGATAAAGGGGCATATCTCCTATTTCATCAAGAAAAATTACTCCGTTATTGGCAAGTTCAAATTTACCCATACGGCCGTTTTGATTTGCTCCTGTAAAAGCTCCCTTTACATAACCAAAAAGTTCGCTCTCAAGAAGTGTATCTGGAATGGCAGAACAATTTATAACAACAAAAGGCTTATCTTTTCTGTTTCCCTGATTGTGAAGAGAACGGGCAACAAGTTCTTTTCCTGTTCCGCTTTCTCCTGTAATAAGGACAGTTGACGTGCTGTCAGCAACTTTTTTTATATTTTCTTTTAACTGCATAGTAGCAGGGGAATTTCCTATAATATTATCTAAGGTAATTGTATTGTCGGCATTTGCAATTTCCACAATACTGCTGTTAATTTTTTGAATGTCATCAAAAAGAAAAGCATTTGCTTTTTTACTGTTTGGAAGAGCCAGAGGAATAATTTTTCCTGCAACATTATACTCACTGTTTTCTATGAAAAGTTTAAAGACTTCTTCATTCATAATAGTTTCGTTCTGGCTTATAAGTTTTAAATTTTTTCCAAGAGGAGATGCAGTAAGTTTTAATTTTTTTAAGCCAATATTATTGACCATAAGAATAATATCATTACAGTCGCTTACAATAACTCCCTTTGCCATATTATTGAAAATCTGGTTAAAAGTTTCTTCTCTCTCTTTTTGAGATGCTTCTTCTTGATATTCATAAAATTTTATCCCGATAAACTCAGCTATCTGTTTTGTAAAATTAAGATATGAATCAAGGGCATTTAAGATTTTTTCTTTCTGCTCGTCGTTAAAGCACACAAGCCCTAAAACTCCAACAATTTCATCACGGCAGTAAATAGGCGTAGCGATTTCAAGTTTTTCACGGCATCTGTTTTTGTCGAGACATTCACTGCAGAGTTCATGCTGTCTGGGATTTCTTATTATATTTGTTTTTCCTGTTTTCAGTGTGTTCTGGTAAACACTTCCAAGAGCCAAGACCCCTTCAATATTTTTATAAAGACCAGTTCCTGTAACTCTTCTCATATTTTTATCAACAATTCCAACGTCAACATTTATAAGGCTGGTAATGACATTTGCATATTTTTTTACATGCTCTTTTATATCAATCAGAGAATTTTCCATTGTTATCCTCCTGTTTTATTAATCAGTTAATTTTCTTTTGTGGGCAGGTTTTATCCCAAGCTCCTCACGGTATTTTACAACTGTTCTTCTTGCAATTTTCAGATTTTCTTTTTCAAGGAGAAGAGCAATTTCATTATCATGAAGAGGGTTGTATCTGTCTTCATTTAAAATGAGTTCTTCAATTTTTTCTTTAACAAAAAGTTTTTTATTATCAATAATAAACATATCTTTTACCCGTTTCATTCCTCGTTCAGTAAGAATATATTTATTTTTTATTGCTCTTGAAACAGTGGAATCATGGATTTTTAAAATTGAAGATATATCTTTTAATGTAAGAGAATTAAGTTTTCCTTCGGGGTTTGAAAAATATTCATACTGTTTTTCAAGAATAATATCTAAAATACTTTTTAAAGTGAGCTGTCTTTTTTCAATGCACCTTATAATATTATTTGCTGAATTAAAATAATTTTTCATTTCTCCGCTGATTTCCTGAGCATTTTCAAGGGATTTTAATTTAAGTTTAGGAATATTTTTTTCAGACATGACAACAACATATTTTCCTCCGATATTTTTAATTTCAGCATCAGGCTCAATATATCTTATTGTATCTCCCATATAAAACCCTCTTGAAGGAAAAGGATTAAGAGAACGGATTATTTTTAAATATTCAACTACATATTCTTCAGTGATATTAAGTTTTGAACAGATGATGTCATATTTTGAAGAAGCAAGCTCCTGCATAAAATGTGTGATTATATATTCAAGTTTCTGGTCGTTGATATTTTTTTTATGGAGCTGAATGATAAGGCACTCTTCCAGATTTTTTGCTCCTATACCTATAGGTTCAAGGCTTTTTACAATCTCTATGGCTTTATCAATATCTTTAAGTGGAAAACCGCAGGCAGATTTAAGCTCCTCTCTTGTTACAGTAAGAAATCCTCTTTTATCGAGATTATTTACAATGAATGTGCATAGAAATCTCATCTCTTTGCTTATTTTTAAAAATCCAAGCTGTTCTTCCAGAAAATCAATAAGATTTTTTTCCTCGCTTATAAAATCAAAAGGAGATGACTCCTCAGAATCATCACCTTTAGAACTGTAATTTTTAGAAGAAAAATCAATTTCTAAAAGAGGATTTTTAGAAAATTCTTTTTCTATAAATTTTTCTAAATCCATAGAGGACATTTCAAGAACGTTAAGAGAAAGTTTCATCTCCTGAGTAAGAATAAGTTTTAATTCCTGTTTTATATTAAGTGAAAAATCCAAAATTATCCTCCTCTTTAAAAATTTTTAAAATTACTTTATTTTGTTTTCATAAAAGACTGGGCAGTTTTTATTTTAGCAATAAGAGTTTCAATCTTAGGGTCTTTTTCAATTCCTGTTGAAGTTGGAACTCTTAAGTCTTGACTTGTGCTGTCAGGCATTTCAGAAGAAAGAGTTTCTTCATCAAAATCGCTTTCTACATTTTCTTCATAAACTTTTTCTGTTTCAGCTTCTTTAGGTAAAACAGCATTAGAAGAAACAGGAAATTTATATGTGTGACCTATTTTAATATTCTGTCCGTCAGTGATTTCAGGGTTAAGAGCAACTACAGCATCAACAGTTGTTCCATATTTTTTAGAAAGAGAATATAAAGTATCCCCTTTTACAACTTTATGCTCAATATATTTTTCACCATTTTTTAAGTTTGGAAGATTTTTTTCAGCTAAAGGGCTTTTGTTTGAAGTCATAATATAAGTCTGTCCTATGCTGATTGTTTTTCCATCTTCTATTGTTGGATTAAGAGCAACTATTTCAGCTACAGTTGTGTTGTATCTTTTTGCAAGAGAATATAAAGTGTCTCCTTTTACAACTGTGTGAGTTGTAAATTTTTCTGCTGAAGCTGTTTCCTGTTTTGGGGTTTCTGCAGCAGGAGCATCATCAATCATAACAATATCCTCTTTTTTGATAAGTTTATAGAAAATTCTATTTGTATCACGTTTTGGAGCATCAAAATCTATTTTTAAAACTCCGATATTTTTTAAATTTTCTCCAGTCTGAACAATTACAGTGTCATTTACCATAATTTTTTCTTCAAGAGGTGTTTTGCTGTTCCCGTCAATTATAAGGTCTATTCCAGAAACTGATTCTGCAACAGCTGAACTCTGCCACTCTCTGTTTGTATCAGTGTTCATTCCTAAATTTGTAAGGGCGATTATAAATTCAGCTCCTTGAGATTTTAATTCTTTAACAGTTTTTGTTGCAGCAAGAATAGGCTCATCAACAGTTAGTGTATCAAGGAAAGCATTTTCATTGTTGTAGATATCAGGGCTTACAAGACCGAAAATTCCAACTTTTACCCCTCTTATATTTTTAATAATGTATGGAGTAACATAGTCCTGTCCGTTTTGTTTTTTTAAGTTTGCTGCTAAAATTTTAAAGTTTGCTCTCATTTCAAGAGATTTAATATTTTTTTCTCCATAGTTAAAGTCACTGTTTCCTAAAGTCACAGCATCAAGATTAAGAGCATTTAAAATTTTAACAATAGATTCTCCTTTATCTGTTTCAGCTATTGTGCTTCCATAAAAAGTATTTCCGGCATCAAGATATAATACATTTTCTTTTCCAAATTCTGTTCTTGCTCTTTCAAGAATTGTTGAAAATCTTGAATATCCCACACCTGTATTTTGTCCTCCTTCAACTTGTCCGTTTGTATCTCCAAGATGAAGAATAGTAAGTTCATAATCTCTCGGAGCAGAGATGACTTTACTTCTATCTATATTTCCAACAGTGCAGGCTGTAAGTGATAAAGTAATAGCAGCTGAAATAAGCAGCTTAAATGTTTTTTTCAAAATGTTACCTCCATTAATTAAATGTATATTTATTACTATTAATATTATACTATAATATTTTTCATAATGAAAAAATTTTTTAAATATTTGAAGAATTTATTAAAAATTATTTTATGCAAAAAATAAATTGATTTTATTGGGATATGGTATAATAAAAATAAAGGAAGATTAATAAAAATATTTTGGAGGAAAAAATGTTTCACAGAAAAATAGCAGCTTTTTTAACAGTGATATTTATGCTGAATTTTATTTCTGCATTTGGAGGAGAATACGGAAAGGTTTATACAAAAGCTGAAAAAATACAATCTATAGATAAGCAGATAGAAGAACTTTTAAAACAGAAAGCTGACCTTGAGCTTATGAAAAAAAGAATAAACGAAAGTCCTGTGGAGATAGATAAACCTATGCCTCAAGGGTACAGGCCAAAAATAGCTCTGGTTTTAAGCGGAGGAGGAGCAAAGGGAGCAGCTCATATAGGTGTCTTAAAAGCTCTTGAAAAGTATAAAGTTCCTGTTGATTATATTGTAGGAACAAGTGTAGGGAGCATTGTAGGGGCAATGTATTCTGTGGGCTATACTCCAGAAGAAATAGAAAATATAGTTCTCAATCTTGATTTTATGGATTTGTTTTCAAATACAGAGGACAGAACGTTAAAAGACATATCAGATAAAATTGTTTATGCAGAGAGACCAATAAAAATAACAATAGATAAAAATAATGAAATCCATTTTCCCAAAGGTTTTGTTGATGGAGAATATCTGTATTTAGAATTTAAAAAGATTTTTGACAGAGCTGGAAGAGTAGAAAACTTTAATGAACTTCCAATTCCTTACAGAGCTGTTACAACAGATCTGAACACAGGAAAAGAGGTTATTGTAAGTGAGGGAGATTTAGCAAAAGCAGCTCTTATGAGTATGGCAATTCCATCGGTAATTGTTCCGGTTGAGCATAAAAATAACTATTATGTCGACGGGGGAGTAATAGATAATTTCCCGATAATAGAGGCCTTAAAAGAAAAAGCAGATATTATAATTGCAGTTGATATTACAGCTGATTCTGAAATAATCACAGATAAATCAAATATAATAAGTGTTGTAAATAAAATTGCTACTTACCAAGGTGATGCAAGAACAAAAGAGCAGAAAAAATATGCAGATATTCTTGTTATTCCAAAGGTAAAGGATCATAATACGCTGGATTTCGGTTCGCTTCCAGCTCTTATTAAAGAGGGAGAGGAAGCTGGAGAATCATTCTCACATATTTTCAAAAATATAAGCGATGAAAAAAGATTTGCTGAATATAAAGAAAAAGCTGAAAATTTAAAACCTACAAAAATAAAAATAGAAAACGTAAAACTTGAAGGAGCTGAATCTTTAAATTCAGAGGCAGTAAAACGTTTTATGCCTAAAAAAGAATATCTTACAGTTGAGGATATAAATTTGTGGGCAAGAGAAATTTACAATCTTTCATATGTTCAGAGAGTCTTTTATAATATTGATGAAGAAACAAATACAATAAATTTTTCAGTAAAAGAAGAAAAAGGATATAAACTTATGGCAGGGCTTGGGTATGTTTCTGATTATGGTTCTATTTTAAGTGTAGATTTAGATGTTCCAAGTCTTAATAGACATAAACAAAATTATATATTAAATTTTGAGCTTTCTAAATATCCAAAAATATCTTTGAGAAATAAAATGTCTTTTGGTCTTGGAGATATTCAATTTTTAGGAGGATACGGAATGTCTTATGGAATGTCTCCTGTATTTTTCTATAGAGATGGAGATAAATCTTCAGTTTATGTTTCTAATGTATTTAATGCTCAGCTTGATATGGGAACAAGTATATTCAGAGATTATCTTTTTGGAATATCACTAGGATATAAAAATGTAAACAGCAGTTATGACAGCGGAGAAAGAGGAGACTTTACAGAAGACAGTATTAAAAATTACACATGGAGCAGCTGGTATCTTCTTCATGATAATA
>ENA-OPVT01000994-OPVT01000994.1-human-gut-metagenome-genome-assembly--contig:-NODE-994-length-19207-cov-5.982769_pt1 | contig 19207 bp, 16 predicted proteins | sample MGYA00241499_ERZ501990 | MGnify/ENA primary metagenome ERZ501990 (study PRJEB25962, sample SAMEA2042104) | human gut metagenome | biome: human gut; feature: human-associated habitat; material: faeces...
TAAACTATATTTCATCGGGGAATGAGATGTGATTGCTGTCCAGAATCTCGAACTTTCCGGGACGGTCGGCATGGGCATCGGTGAACGCCCCCTTCACATGGCCGAAAAGTTCGCTTTCAAAAAGGCTTTCGGTAATGGCACCCATGTCCACGCTTACCATTTCCTTGCGGTGGCGTGCGGAGAGGGCATGTATCTCGCGGGCAAGCATCTCTTTACCCGTGCCGTTCTCGCCGGTGATGAGGATGTTGGCATCGGTGGCCGCTACCTTTTCTACCAGCATGCGAAGCTGCTGCATGACGGGGCTTTCTCCCCAGTACATGGAACAAGCGGTGCTTGCAGGCGTGGTTGCCGTTTTCTTCCCGGATGCAGGGGCGTTTTGTGCGGCATTCAGCAGGGTTTCCACTAACTTTCCGTTGTCCCAGGGCTTGACGATAAAATCCGTTGCTCCTTCCTTTATCCCCCGTACGGCAAGGTCTATGTCGGCATAGGCGGTGAACAGCACTACGGGGAGCGCCGGATATTGTTTCTTTATTTCGTGCAGCCAGTAAAGCCCCTCGTTTCCGGTATTGATGCCGGATGTGAAATTCATATCAAGAAGCACTGCCTGCCAGGTGTCTTCGCGTAAGGTGGCGGGAAGGGTGACCGGTGAAGAAAGGACGGTTATTTTATCAAAATAAGGCTTCAACAGCAGTTGCAATGCGGTGAGTACGCCGCGATTGTCATCAACGATAAGAATGTTTCCGGATTTCTTCATGGCAGAACGATGTCTTGTTATATTTGTGAGGGCAAATATATTCTATTTTCCCGAGAAAGAAGGGAAAGGAGAGGAATAATTCGGGGACTTTTTCATTGGGCTTTGCTGCCCGGCAAGACACATGGATGTTTTTTATAAGGAGCGGAAGTAACAAAAGCAGTAGCAGAAGAGGGGCTGCGCTACGTTCCGCCTCAGGGTACATGCCGTACCACGACAAGGTAGGTGCTGTACCACCGCAGGGTACATGCCGTACCATAGCGAGGTACTTCTTGTACCACCGTGGGATACATTTCGTACCACTGCAAGATACAGCCGGCAACCTTGCGGTAACTGTAATTTCACTTGAAAGACATGTCTTACAGCAACTGTAGCTTCACTCCGAAAGACAAGCTCAGGTAATCCTTCGGCTTCAGGTACTTGTTGGTGAATGCGCTTACGATGTACAGGTCGCAGGTACTGATTTCGTAGAACAGCGTAATGGCTTTTGCCGTAAATCTGCGGCGCGGGTCGATATCATACGTAATGCGTTGTCCGAGGAAAACATGGATGCGTACTTTGGATGAGAAACCGTAGTAGCCTTTCGGATAACGATCCGGTTCGTGCACCCAGAATTCATCGCCGAACACGGTGTTGAAGTACATACCGCAGGTAAGGGGTTCTGCCGAGAACCGGCTTTCTTTGATTTGCAGGCTCCAGGGGATGTAGTTCTGCTTCAAGGTAAATGTCAGTTTGGTGCAGTCGGACTGATATTTGGGCAGGACACCCAGAAAAACATCCGTTTCCCATTGGTTGCGCTTGCCGTAATCCCAGCCCGTGCCCAGCGAGAGGAGTCCCATATTGCCGGCAAACTGTATCTTGGTGTGTGTCGGAATCAAAGCTTCCCACCGTTTGCGGTAGCGGTGCACGCGCCGGTCGTAACGGCTGTGGCGTGTATGACCGGTAACGACGGTGTCGGGTTTGCGTTGCAGGTAAACGGTATCGTGCTTTACGATAATCACCGTATCCCGTTCCTGTGCGGAAAGCGGGCTGCACCACAGCAACAGCAGGCAGATGGCGGCGAGTGCCGGCAGATTAGAAATAGACCACTTCGCGCTCATATCCTTCGGGTGTTATGGTGAATACATAGTAGTTGCGGTTCTTCATGCAGTCGCTCATGTAGTACATGATGCCGTCCTCAAAGAGGTTTTCCTCGAAGACGTGGTGCTCGTGGGCGGCAGTGCAGAATTGTATGCCGGGAAATTCGGTTACGTAGCGGTGAAAGACGCGTGCCACGTTATTATTGAACTGGTCGGCATAGGGACGTACGTGCATGGACACAACGGTTTTGTCGAATTCGTCCTTGCGGTCGGTAAGCTCTTTTTCGAGGAACGTGAAGTCGGGAATGGGGCGGGAGTAGTCAAACTCCATAGCGTTGGTGTTGAGGCATACAAACTTCACCCGTCCGGCAATGAATGAGAAGTTAGGGTCACCGAATACGGCGCGGTATGTTTCTTCTCCCGTGCCGAGGCAGTCGTGGTTGCCTATCAGGGCTACGTAGGGTATACGGAGCTTGTTCATGATGTCGCGCTGCCACAGAAACTCGTCCGTCACGCCGAAGTCGCTCATGTCACCGCCGTGGATAACGAAGTCGATGTCATCGCGCTTGTTTATCTCTCCCACGAAGTCCAGCGTTTCGTCGTACCAGCGTTGCGAGTCGCCCATGGTCACGAACTTAATCGTTGTCTTGTCCTTGCATTTCTGCTCTATCTCCGCAATATTATGGGCGTTTACATCGGTCTCACCGTTGATGCGTACATCATACGGATGATAGTCTATCATGTCGCAACTGCCCATAAGCAGGCAGAGGAATGACAGGAGTAAAGGTTTATATGGCTTCATCATAATAACTCTATACAGTCTATATCTATGAAAGTTGAATTATCTGTCAGTATATATCTATGGAAACTGAGGGCAAAGGTAAAGTTTTCATTCGATAGAAAAGTTGTCCTATTTTCCGTTTTTCTGTTCTGTAAGTGATGATTTGGCTAATCAGGCCAGGGGTTGCAAAGAATAAATGTCTGTTTATCTGATTTGTAGGCAGGCATTAAGCAGATAGTATTTGATTATTCGGCAGGCTGTGTCTAATTATTGGACGGGTGGTGTCTAATAATTAGACACTTGTATATGGATTATTTATGCGGGATTACCTGATAATCAAAACCATAACTCCTTTGGCACGCTTTCTGCATTATTATAGGCAGGAAAACATGGCGGCAAGCCATGTATTTCCGATACTGTAGGTTTACGAATTATAAATTAGTATACGATGAAACAAATCTATTATGTCATTCAAACACTGCTTCGGGGACGCGGCTCGAATATCATCAAGATAATCTCCTTGGGATTAAGCCTGACGATGAGTATCCTGCTGTTCTCCCGCGTGGCGTACGAGCAGAGTTTCGACACCTGCTACAAAGACTACGACAATCTCTACCAAATCTGGTCGGTATTTACCGTTAAGGGCGAGAAGTACCCGCCGCAGGAGCAGAATTGCGGCCCTGTGGCGGGCGCCATATTGGAGAACTTTCCCGAACAGGTGGAAGCTGCTACCAGCACCTGCCATTGGATGAATGCCCCGTTATACAATGAAAACGCCCGTTTTGACGAAAGAAAGATAGTGGCGGATTCACTCTTTTTCAAGACAATGGGTATCGAAGTGCTGAGCGGTAATCCGGTGAAAGACCTTCAGCAGCCCAATGTGATTTTCCTAAGCGACCGCTTTGCCGGGAAAATATTCGGCGGAGAGAATCCGGTGGGAAAGACCGTCAACTACAATCACGAGAAAGACTTTACGGTGAAAGGTACTTATGAGGCATTGCCCGAAAATGCAACCGTCCATCCTGAAGCCGTTATCTCTATGCCCACCTTGTGGAACGACGGAGTCGGCAACTACTCATGGCGCGGGGGAGACAGTTATCCCGAATACATCCGTTTCCGTCCCGGTGCGGACAAGTCGGTGGTGAATGCACGTATAGACGCTATGATAGAGAAATATCGCCCGGAAGAGGACAAAAAGAAGTATGGCTATACGGCGTTTGTAAAGCCTATCCGTGACACCTACCGCAATTATGAAAGCGTAGAGCGGATGCGTAATATCATGACCGTCCTCGGCCTTGCCATTCTTTTCATTGCGGCGCTGAACTACGTGCTGATTTCCATTTCCTCACTTACATACCGTGCCAAAGCGGTAGGCGTGCATAAATGCAATGGGGCAAGCGGCGGCAAGATATTCGGCATGTTCCTTTTGGAAACGGGCATTATCATTGCGGCGGCATTGCTCCTGATGGCTTTGGTGTTGCTGAATTTCCGGGAGTTCTTTGAAGATACCGCTGCGGCGAAACTTTCTTTGCTGCTTGCTCCGGAACGCATCTGGGTTCCGCTGACGGTGGTCGGCATACTGTTTTTGGTGGGCGGAGTATTGCCGGGACGTTTGTTTGCCCGTATTCCCGTATCCCAAGTGTTCCGCCGCTATACCGAAGGGAAGAAAGGCTGGAAGCGTCCGCTGCTTTTCATCCAGTTTGCAGGGGTGGCATTCATTTGCGGACTTATGTGCGTGGTGATGGTGCAGTATCAATATGTGCTGAACAAGGATATGGGGTATAATCCGCAGCGGATGGCGTTTGCCAATGCCTATTGGAACGAGGATAAAGAGAGTGATGCCGCTCTCCGGTTCTTTAAAGGGCTTCCTTATGTAGAGGCGGTGACCAGTGCCAACAATACGCCTGTCAGCGGATATAGCGGCTCTATGATTCGTGACGCATCGGGCAATGTGCTTTTTTCCACACGTGCCTGTTTCTATATGCGGGAGGACTATCCGGCAATGATGGGCATGGCGTTCAAGGCGGGGCGTATGGCACGTACGAAAGATGAGATAATCGTAAATGAAACATTTGCGGACATGATGCATTGGGGAAAGGATGCCGTGGGGCGTACCGTCGATGTAGACAATGCTGCACAGATGAAAGTGGCGGGGGTGCTGAAAGATTTCCAGATAGGGGATTTTACGGAAGCCAAGATGCCTTTTGTCGCCCGCTATAATCAACATTTCACGGGGACGGTACATGTCCGTTTGAAAGAACCTTTTGTACAGAACCTGCGGCAACTGAACAAGGATGCAGCCGATGCCTTCGGCAATCAGACCATCGACTTCGTCAGCTATGAAAAGCAGATTACCGATTCCTACAACAGTGTCCGCGTGTTCCGCAATGCCACACTGATGGCGGCTGTAACGATGTTCTTCGTCATGCTGATGGGGCTGATAGGATATACTGCCGATGAAGTACGCCGTCGCGGCAAGGAGATTGCCATCCGCAAGGTCAACGGTGCGGAAGCATCCTCTATCCTGGAATTGCTTTCCAAAGACGTGCTTGTCGTAGCATTGCCGGCAGTTGTTCTCGGAACCCTTGCATCGTGGTACATCAACGGTATCTGGATGGAGCAGTTTGCCGAGCAGGTTCCTCTCGGTTGGGTTGTATATCTGCTGGTGGTAATCGCCAATCTGGCGGTAATCGTAGGCTGCGTCCTTTGGAAGTCCTGGCGGATAGCCAACGAGAACCCTGTGAACAGTATCAAGAGTGAATAAAAAAGCGTATAACATAGAAAAACAAAACAATATGATTAAGATAAACGACATCAGTAAAGTATTCCGTACCTCGGAAGTGGAGACGGTAGCGTTGAACCATGTAAACCTCGAAGTGAAAGAAGGGGAATTTGTAGCCATCATGGGCCCGTCCGGTTGCGGCAAGTCTACCTTATTGAATATACTCGGTCTGCTGGACAATCCTACGGAAGGCAGTTATAAATTGCTCGGGCAGGAAGTGGCGGAGCTGAAAGAGAAAGAACGTACCCGCGTGCGCAAAGGCAAGTTAGGATTCGTATTCCAAAGCTTTAACCTGATAGATGAGCTGAACGTTTACGAAAATGTAGAACTGCCTCTTACCTATTTGGGCGTGAAAGCGGGTGAACGCAAGCGCATGGTAGATGATATTCTGAAACGGATGAACATCAGCCACCGTGCCAAGCACTTTCCGCAACAGCTTTCCGGCGGTCAGCAGCAGCGTGTAGCCATTGCCCGCGCCGTGGTGACGAACCCGAAACTGATTCTTGCCGATGAGCCTACCGGTAACCTGGACTCCAAGAACGGTGCGGAAGTGATGAACCTGCTGACGGAACTGAACCGGGAAGGCACTACCATTGTCATGGTGACGCACTCCCGGCACGATGCCTCGTTTGCACACCGTACGGTACACTTGTTCGACGGCAGTGTGGTGGCGAGCGTAGCCTCGAACGATTTATAAGGATTAAGACTGGAGAGGAGACAACCTCTTCAGTTTCTTTACATATATCCACAGGGCAACGACCGCCGTAACGAATGCAAAGAAGTCCGATACGGGCATACACGTCCAGATACCGTCCAGCCCCATGTAGCGTGGCAGGATAATCAGTCCCGGCAGCAGGTACAACAACTGCCGGGTAAGGGACAGGAATATGCTGATTTTCGCCTTGCCGATGCTTTGGAAGAAGTTGCCGATAACGATTTGCGCACCTACCAGCGGGAACATGGCTATGCCGATACGCACTCCTCTGGAAGCCATGTCAATCAGTTGCCCGTCACTGGTAAAGACAGCCGATACGGCATGCGGAAACAGTTCGCAGATGATAAAGCCCGTACTGGTGATGCACACGCCCGTAAGGATGCTCAGGCGTAGCGTAGCCTTTACGCGGTCGTATTTCTGTGCTCCGAAGTTGTAGCCCACGATGGGCTGCATGCCCATGGTCAGTCCCAGTACAATCATTACGTACAGCACCAGCAGCCGGTTCATGATGCCGTAAGCGCCGATAGCCATGTCGCCGCCGTAGCGTTGCAGGCTGTTGTTGACGATGATGACGATGACGCATGCCGTTACATTCATCAGGAACGGAGACATCCCTATGGAGAAAATGCTGCTGATAATGCGCTTTTTCATCTTCCAGAAACCCGGTTGCAAGCGTACGATGCTTGTCTTTTGCAGGAAGTGGCTCACCACCCATATCATGCCGATAAATTGCGAAATGACCGTTGCCGTTGCCGCGCCGCGGATACCCCAGTCGAAGTGGAAGATGAAGATAGGGGCGAGAATAATGTTGCACACCACCGTAACCATCGAAGTCAGCATCGCTTTCTTGGGATAACCCGTGGCACGCATGATGTTGTTCAACCCTATCATTGTATATGTCACCGGCGTACCCAACAGGATTATCTGCATAAAGTTCCGTGCATACGGCAGCGTTTCGTTGCTGGCGCCGAAAAAGCGCAGGATTTCGTCCAGGAAGATAAAGGAGATGCCGCCGAACAGGAATGCGTTGACAAGGCACAGCATCAGGGTGTGGTTCAGCACTTCTGTGGCTCCGTCCGTATCTTTCTGCCCCAGACGTATGGATGATATGGTGGAGCCGCCTGCCGAGACTACCGTACAGAAAGCGACCACCAGGTTCATCAGCGGAAAGGTGATGGCAAGCCCGGCAATACCCATGGCGCCTACGCCATGACCGATGAATATACTGTCGATGATATTATATAACGAAGTAATTGTCATACCGATAATGGCGGGGATGGAATACTGCACAAGCAGTTTGCCTATTCGTTCGGTTCCCAAAATATGCGGATCGTTCATTGGATATACGTCAATTAAGTGTTTGCAAAGATAGTGAAAGCTTCCTATCTTATCAAAAGATAATGAATATTTGCTCAGTTCGATGATTATTCAGACCTTTGCGCCCGAATATTATATTTGTTTTTTTAATATGGATACAACAAAAACAACGGCCGTCCTGTTCGATTTCGACGGAGTGGTAATGGATACCGAAACGCAGTATTCCGTCTTTTGGCATAAAGCGGGGGTGGACTATCTGGGCATGGACGATTTGGAGAGCTGCATAAAGGGGCAGACCATGACCTACATCTACGACACTTTCTTTGCCGGAAAGACAAAGGAACAGCAGGAAATCACCGCCGCCCTCAACGCTTTTGAGCGGGACATGGCGTATGATTACATCCCCGGTGTGCTCGATTTCATTGCCGACCTGCGCCGTAACCACGTGAAAATGGCGGTTGTCACCAGTTCCAACGACCGGAAAATGGCTGCCGTCTACCGTGCCCGCCCTGAGGTAAGGACAATGTTCGACCGGATTCTTACCGCAGAGATGTTTTCCCGTTCAAAGCCGGCTCCCGACTGTTTCCTGCTCGGTATGGAAGTATTCGGCACGACTCCCGGCAACACCTATGTATTCGAGGACTCCTTTAACGGACTGAAAGCGGGCATGGCATCCGAAGCCACCGTGATAGGACTGGCAACGACCAACCCCCGTGAGGCTATAGCTCCGTTATGTCATTGTGTATTGGATGATTTTACGGGATTCACTTACGATAAAATGCTTCAAGTGCACAAGTAATGGGAAAAAGCGCTAACTTTGCGCGCTATTTTAATTGATAACTCATTAACACATTCATTAAGATTATGGCTGGATATATTTCAGACGACACTCGTAAAGTAACTACGCATCGCCTTGTTGAGATGAAACAGAGAGGCGAAAAAATATCGATGCTGACCTCGTACGACTATACCATGGCGCAGATTGTTGACGGCGCAGGTATGGACGTCATCCTGGTGGGCGACTCCGCTTCCAACGTAATGGCGGGTAACGTGACTACACTGCCCATAACCCTCGACCAGATGATTTATCATGCCAAGTCCGTCGTGCGCGGCGTAAAGCGCGCAATGGTAGTGGTGGATATGCCTTTCGGCTCTTATCAGGGAAACGAAATGGAAGGTCTTGCATCTGCCATCCGCATCATGAAGGAGAGCCATGCCGATGCCCTGAAGCTGGAAGGCGGGGAAGAAATCATCGGTACGGTAAAACGCATTCTCAGCGCAGGTATTCCTATTATGGGACACCTCGGACTGATGCCTCAGTCTATCAACAAGTACGGAACATACACGGTACGCGCCAAGGACGATGCCGAAGCGGAGAAGCTGGTACGCGACGCCCACCTGCTGGAAGAAGCCGGATGCTTTGCCCTTGTACTGGAGAAGATTCCCGCTGCGTTGGCAGAGCGTGTGGCAGGCGAGCTGACTATTCCCGTCATCGGCGCCGGTAGCGGCGTGGACGGCCAGGTGCTGGTAGTACAGGATATGCTGGGCATGAACAACGGTTTCCGCCCCCGTTTCCTGCGCCGTTATGCCGACCTGCATACTGTAATGACCGATGCTATCAGCCATTACATTTCCGATGTGAAGAACTTAGACTTCCCGAATGAGAAAGAACAGTACTGACAGGCTTATGACGCTGAACTTCTGGCGGATGTGCACAGCTAATCTGCTACTGTTCGCATCCGTCTACATGCTTTTTCCCGTACTTTCGTTCGTAATGCCGGAGCAGTTGGGAATGTCCGTTTCCCGGACAGGCGACATGTTTCTGGCATTCATTGCGGCGATGTTTGCGGCAGGCCCGTTTCATGCCTATCTGTGCGATGAGTATAAGCGGAAGAACGTATTGCTTTCTTCTGCTTTCGTCATGCTGGCTGCAATGGCAGGGTATGCCTTTGCCGACAGCTATCTCAAGCTGATGCTGCTTGCTTCGGTACAGGGCGTATGCTTCGGACTGGCAACGACGGCGGGCATTACGGTGGCTATCGACATTACCACATCTACAAGGCGCAGTGCCGGCAATATGATTTATGCGTGGTCTGCCCGGCTGGGTATGCTGGCAGGGGCGTGCGCAGGCTTCCTGCTGTACGACCTTTACGGTTTCCGCACGGTTGTTTATGTAGCCGTTGCCGTGGGAGTTTTCGGCATGTATTTCGCATCGAGGGTATATGTGGCTTTCCGTGCGCCTATCGGGATGAGGCTGTGCAGCCTGGACCGCTTCCTGCTGCCGCGTGCATGGGTTCCTGCGCTGAATATGCTGCTGATAGCTTTCGTGCCGGGCGTATTGCTGCCATTGCTCTATATAGGCGACTACATTGCATTCCTGGCATTGGCGGCGTTGACGTTTCTGACGCTGCCGTTTACAAGGATGTTCGTAAAGCTGTCTCATCACTGCCAGCGGGGAACGGGTAACACGACTTGCCACCTGGTTATGGAAACCGGACTTCTGGCGGGTCTGGCAACGGCTTGCCGCCTGGCAGATGCGTTCCTGCTTTACCACGCCGCCGGTGTAGCCGCCATACTTGCCTTGTTCTTCTTCGTCCTGCTGACGTATCCCTACTATAAAAGGAAAAGGGTAAGATAACGTCTGCCTTTAAAGATACGGTATAAAGATTATCAATCCTATAATTGCCGCCGCAACAGCGCACACCAGCACTGCTCCGGCGGCAATGTCTTTTACCTGCCCCGCAACGGGGTGCCGTTCGGGAGATACCCGGTCCACCAGCCTTTCGATAGCTGTGTTGAACAGCTCGGCGGCAATCACCACACCGAAACAGAGGATAACGACCGTCCATTCCGTGCGTGTAATGCCTAAAACAAATCCCGCAAGGGTTACTGCCGCCGTGGCAATCAGATGAAAACTCAGGTTCTGCTCCTTGCCTACGCAGCTCCGGATGCCCTGCCAGGCATAACCGAAACTGCGGAGCTGTTTTTTGAAATCGTATCGCATAGTTGGTAAATTGAGTCTTGAGAATTAAAACATTGAGAAATAAGGGCGGGGAAGACGCAGCGTTGGACTTGGGAAACGTAGAGTTCTACTTTAGGATTGTAAAGTAGAACTTTAGCGTCGCCAAGTAGCACTTTAGAAACGTAGTGTAGCACTTTACGGTCCGCAATGTTGAACTTGGGATTTACCCCGTCAGTTGCGCGATACCTGCTTTACTCCCTTTACCGTCCTCAGCTTCTTGATGAGCGCTTCCAGTCTTCCGGTGTCGCCTACCATGATGGTAAGCGTTCCCGAGAATAATCCGTCGTGCGAGTCTATGCCGATGCTTCGCAGCGTAATGCCGGTCTCTTTGGAGATGATGGAAGTGATATTGGTAACGATGCCTATATCGTCGTGTCCCACCACACGCAGCGTAATGGGGTATTGCGTGCCTTGCGACTTGCCTGCCCAGCGTGCCTTTACGATGCGGTAGCCGAAGCGTTCGCGCAAGTCGCTTGCATTCGGACAGTCGCAGCGGTGTATCTTGATGCCGCCGCTTACGGTTACGAAACCGAATACCTCATCTCCGTAGATAGGATTGCAGCAGCGTGCCAGCTTGAAGTCCAACCCTTTCAGGTTCTGGTCGATGACGAGCACGTCCTCTTTGGCGGCGGTCTCTTCGGGCAGGGCGGCAGCCTGCAGGTTATAGCCTTCGGCGCTGCGGTACACGATGTCGTCGTGCGTGTCGTTCTCCCGTTTCTGGAGTTCGAGGTACTTGTCGATGATGCCGTTCACGTCGAGCGTTTCATCGGCAATGCTCTGGTAGAAGTCCGTCACCACCTTGAAGCCGAGCCGTTTGATGAGGCGCATCATCGTACCCTCGTCATACTCTATTTTCCGGTTCTTGAACTTACGTTCCAATGTCTCCTTGGCAAAGGCGTGCTGGCGGGCAGCCATTTCCTTGAGCGCCTGCCGTATCTTGGTGCGCGCCTTGGAAGTGGTGACGATGTTCAGCCAGTCCTGCTTGGGCGTCTGTGTATTGGACGTCATGATTTCCACCTGGTCGCCGCTGTTCAGTATCTGCTTCAACTGTGCGTTCTTGCCGTTTACCTTGGCTCCTATACATTTGCAGCCCAGCTTGCTGTGGATGTGGAAGGCGAAGTCGAGCACGGTGGAACCCTTGCCCAGTTTGAACAAGTCTCCCTTGGGGGTAAAGACGAACACTTCGTCTTCGTATAAATCCAGCTTGAACTGGTCCATGGTCTCCAGTCCGCTGCTGTCGGAATTCTCCAGCGCTTCACGTACGGAAGTCAGCCATTCGTCCAGTCCGCTTTCGCCTTTCACGCCCTTGTACCGCCAGTGGGCGGCAAGCCCCCGTTCGGCTATCTCGTCCATGCGTTCGGTGCGTATCTGCACTTCCACCCATTTGCCTTCAGGCCCCATGACGGTGATGTGCAGCGATTCGTAGCCGTTGCTCTTGGGCACGGACAGCCAGTCGCGCAGACGCTTCGGGTTGGGCTGGTACATATCCGTTACAATGGAATATGCCTGCCAGCACTCCAGCTTCTCCTTTTCCACTTGGGAGTCCAGGATTACACGGATGGCAAACAGGTCGTACACACCCTCGAAAGGACACTTCTGCTTCTTCATCTTCTGGTAGATGGAGTGGATGGACTTGGTGCGCCCCTTGATGTGGAAATGCAGTCCCGCCTCTTCCAGCTTCTTCTGTACCGGAGCGATAAAAGCGGCTATATACTTGTCGCGCGATGCTTTGGTTTCATTCAGTTTCTCCTTGATGTGGTAGTAGACTTCCTTCTCCGTGTACTTCAGCGAAAGGTCTTCCAGTTCCGACTTCAGTTTGTACAGACCCAGCTTATGGGCGAGGGGAGCGTACAGATAGGCGGCTTCATTGGCCACCTGCCTGCGTGCTTCGTCGTTCTCGCACTCCTTTATCTGGCGCATGATGTTCACGCGGTCGGCAATCATGATGAGGATAACGCGCATGTCCTCTGCAAAGGACAGCAGCAGGTTGCGGAAGTTCTCCGACTCGATGGTGGGGCTTTTGGCGTAAAGTTCGTTTACCCGTATCAGTCCGCGTATGATGCCCGCCACATCCTCGCCGTAGTTCCGTTCCACTTCTTCGGCGGTACAGGTGCCGCAGCGCACGGAGTCGTGGAGCATCAGTCCCAGGATGGATGCCCGCCTCATGCCTATCTCTTCCGCCACGATAACGGCGGTCTGCATATCCTTTATAATCGGGTTCAGCCCGAAGATATCCCGCTGTATGCGGTTGTTCTGTATAGAGTTTACAAGATGTGTTTTCAGCTTTCTGCAATCGCCCTTGCGGAGCGTCTCTCCGGAAAGCTGCAATAATTTTCGGTAGAGCACGAAGAGCAAACGCTTCTCTTCGGCTGTGAAAAATTCACCTGTTTCCATAATTGTCCGTATTTTCTGCTGTAAAGGTAGTTTTTTTCTTCCTTTTCATGACGGTGCTTGTGCTTTTTTTGTATTTTTGGGCATCAATTAATTAATTTAGATATTATGATAACACTCCAAGACAAAGAACTACTTGCCAAGAAAGGCATATCGGAAGAACAGATAGCCGAACAGCTGGCCTGCTTCGAAAAGGGATTTCCATATTTAAAGTTGTCTGCCGCTGCTTCCGTGGAGCAGGGTATACTGGCTCCGGATGCCGATGAGCAGAAAAAATATCTGAATGCGTGGGAAGCATATACTCAGACAGACAAAACAGTGGTGAAATTTGTTCCGGCATCGGGCGCGGCAAGCCGTATGTTTAAGAATTTATTTGAATTCCTCGGAGCGGAATACGATGCTCCGCAGTCGGACTTTGAGAAAACATTCTTCGGGAAAATCGGGAAGTTCGCTTTCTATGACGACCTGAATGCCGCTTGCCTGAAAACAACCGGCAAGGATATTCCCGCCCTGATTGCCGCCGGCAATTACAAGGCGGTGGTTGCCGCCCTGCTCGAATCGGCAGGATTGAATTACGGCGCCCTTCCGAAAGGATTGCTGAAGTTTCATAAATACGAGGACGGCAGCCGTACCCCGCTCGAAGAACATCTGGTGGAAGGTGCGCTTTATGCTGCCAACAAGAGCGGTAAGGTAAACGTGCACTTTACCGTATCTCCCGAACACCGTGCGCTGTTCAAGGCATTGGTAGACGAGAAAGCCGCGGCTTATGCCAGAAAGTACGGCGTGGATTACAACATCAGCTTCTCCGAGCAGAAACCGAGCACCGATACCGTTGCCGCCGATATGGAGAACAAGCCTTTCCGCGATAACGGCAAGCTTCTGTTCCGTCCGGGCGGTCACGGTGCATTGATAGAGAACCTGAACGACCTCGATGCCGATGTTATCTTCATTAAGAACATCGACAACGTAGTGCCCGATAAACTGAAAGGCGATACCGTATTATATAAGAAGCTGATTGCCGGTGTGCTCATCACCTTGCAGCAGCAGGCTTTTGCCTATCTGCAACTGCTGGACAGCGGCAAGTACACGCACGAGCAGGTTCTCGACATCCTGCAGTTTGTACAGAAGAAGCTGTTCTGCAAGAACCCCGAAACGAAGAACCTGGAAGATGCCGAACTGGTGATTTACCTGAAAGAGAAGCTGAACCGTCCGATGCGTGTCTGCGGCATGGTGAAGAACGTAGGCGAGCCGGGTGGTGGTCCGTTCCTTGCTTACAACAGCGATGGTACGATTTCCCTGCAAATCCTCGAAAGTTCTCAGATTGACATGAACGACCCTGAGAAGAAAGATATGTTTGAAAAAGGTACGCACTTCAATCCGGTGGACCTGGTATGTGCAGTGCGCGACTATAAGGGCCATAAGTTCGATTTGGTGAAGTATGTGGACAAGGCTACGGGCTTCATCTCCTATAAGTCGAAGAACGGCAAAGACCTGAAAGCTCTGGAACTTCCCGGATTGTGGAACGGTGCCATGAGCGACTGGAATACGGTCTTTGTAGAAGTACCTCTGACTACATTCAATCCGGTAAAGACGGTGAATGACCTGTTGAGAGAACAGCACCAGTGATGATAACTGCAAGTTGACGGTTTACGGTTTACTATTTCCGCAGTGCGGTGGCGGTAGACCGTAAATCGTCAGTTTTATGCCTGAACATCCAATAATAAACAACAAATTGCCAATTATAGAAAACAATAATAATAGGTAGTAAATAAATTAGTAACCGATGAAAAAGATTTTACTGTTAGGTTCCGGTGAACTGGGTAAAGAGTTTGTAATTTCAGCTCAACGTAAAGGGCAATATATCATAGCCTGCGACTCTTACGCCGGAGCACCCGCCATGCAGGTGGCGGACGAGTGCGAAGTGTTCAGCATGCTGGACGGCGAAGCATTGGAACGTGTGGTGCGCAAACACCGGCCGGACATTATCGTACCCGAAATAGAGGCTATCCGTACGGAACGCCTGTACGATTTCGAGAAAGAGGGTATTCAGGTTGTGCCCAGCGCGCGTGCGGTCAACTTTACAATGAACCGTAAGGCTATCCGCGACCTTGCCGCCAAGGAACTGGGACTGAAAACAGCCAGATACTTCTATGCCAAATCCCTGGATGAGCTGAAGGCTGCTGCCGAAAAAATCGGTTTCCCCTGTGTGGTAAAGCCGCTGATGTCCTCTTCCGGTAAGGGGCAGTCGCTCGTAAAGAGTGCCGACGAACTGGAGCATGCCTGGGAGTACGGCTGCAACGGAAGCCGTGGCGACATCAAGGAGCTTATCATTGAGGAGTTTATCAAGTTCGATAGTGAAATCACCTTGCTGACGGTTACCCAAAAGAATGGTCCTACTTTGTTCTGCCCGCCTATCGGACATGTGCAGAAGGGCGGCGACTATCGCGAGAGCTTCCAGCCTGCCCATATCGACCCTGCTCATTTAAAGGAAGCGCAGGATATGGCGGAGAAAGTGACCCGTGCCCTGACCGGTGCCGGTTTGTGGGGAGTGGAATTCTTCCTGAGCCACGAGAACGGCGTTTACTTCTCCGAACTCTCTCCGCGTCCGCACGATACGGGTATGGTGACATTGGCAGGAACACAGAACCTGAACGAATTCGAATTGCATTGCCGCGCCGTACTCGGTTTGCCCATTCCGGGTATCAAGCAGGAGCGGATAGGGGCGAGTGCCGTTATCCTTTCGCCCATTGCCAGTCAGGAGCGTCCCAACTACCGCGGCATGGAAGAGGTGACCAAAGAAGAAGACACTTATTTGCGTATCTTCGGCAAGCCTACCACCCGCGTCAATCGCCGTATGGGTGTTGTATTGTGCTATGCCCCGTTGGACAGCGACCTCGATGCGCTGCGCGATAAAGCCAAACGGATAGCCGCGAAAGTAGAAGTGTACTGAGTTTAAGTATAAAATATAAAGTATGAGGTATAACCGTGTTCCATCCGCATGGTCATACCTCATACTTTTATGCTTAATTAAAGAGTCCCGGGTAAATCTCTCCGCCCAGTTCACTCACATTCAGTTGCCGTTGCAGCTTTCCGTCCGGTGCATAGAACAGTTGGAATTCTTCACCGGAGTTGTAGCCTTCCACTTCGATAACGATTACCGCAGGACGTTTGGGAAACGTGACTATCCTTACATCCCTCAATCTCATGGAAGCCATAATGCTTTCCATAAATGCTTCCGCAACGGGAGCGGGAACTTTCTCCAGCGACTCCACATCATTCTCCATCATTACCCATTGGGCATTTTCATCGAACCACACATCTGTTTCCCTGCCGTCAATAACGAATTCCGCTACGTAACATCCTGCCATCTGTTCCCACTGGGCATTTGCAACATACGGGTACATCTTTTCGAAAGCAGCCTGTATGCTTGTGGGAACTCCTTTGGCAACGGTGGAAACGGAAATAAACAGTAGCATGCCTGCTACCAAACAAAATCTGAATCTTTTCATCCTGAAATTAAGTATGAAGTATAAAATATAGGGTATAACAATGTCCCGTCCGCATGGTTCATTCCTCATACTTTATATTTCATACTTTTAAACGGTCAGTTTCCCTTTATATACGAATGCTTTTTCACCGAAGTCTACATCCGGCAATACGGCATCCGCCGCAAACAGTCCGTACACCGATGATCCCGAACCGCTCATCGAAGCATAGACAGCACCTTGCCGGTACATTTCTTCCTTGATTGCCCCGATAGCGGGAAACTGCGGGAACACGCTCTTTTCGAAGTCATTCACCATATACTCTTTCCATGCTTCAACGGGCAGCTGCACCGTCTCCTTCAGTGACCGTTCCGGACGGTGCGGCTTTATTTGTGAGAAAGCATCCCGTGTGGAAACGAATATATCCGGTTTTACCAACCAAAGCTGATACCCTTTCAGCGACAAGGATACAGGCGAGAACACATTTCCGATGCCTTCCGCATAGGTAGGAGCATTCCGGATGAAGAAAGCGCAATCCGCTCCCAGGCGGGCGGCATACTCTTCCAGAGTCCCGGTACTCAGTCCAAGGCCGAACTTCTCATTCAGCATTTTCAGCATAAATGCAGCATCTGCCGAGCCGCCACCCAATCCGGCCCCCGATGGGATATGCTTGAACAGATGAATATCCACCGGCGGCAGGTCGAACAACCCGTCCAGCAGCTTATACGCCTTCACTACAAGGTTGTTTTCCGCTTCTCCCGCTATTTCCATACCTGCCTGATGCAGGCAGTATTTTCCGTCACCCTCGCTCAGCGGGTTTATTTCCAGCGCATCTTCCACGGGAATAGGGTAGAAGATGGTCTCCAGGTTATGGTAGCCGTCCGGTCGTTTTTCTGTAATATTCAGTCCCAGGTTTATTTTAGCATTCGGAAAAGTAAGCATCGTTAAATTAAGAATTGAAAATTTAAAAATAAAAACGGGCCTGTCAAAGCAGGCTTCGGAGACAAAGTTAATGAATTCTGTTCATAGTAGATTGAAAACTTAACAACGATTTGTTGATTGCTATCAATAAAATCATTTATCTTTGCTTTCCCTTTTGAAAGGCGGACTATTTATTTCTTAATTTTTAAATTTCAATTCTTAATTCATAAAGTGGCAGAACAAAGACGAACAACCCGCACCCCGAAGTCGAAATCACCCCAGCCGGTCAACGATTACGGGCGTATCCAGCCGCAGGCGCCGGAACTGGAAGAGGCCGTTTTGGGTGCATTGATGATCGAGAAAGACGCTTATTCGCTGGTGAGCGAAATTCTCCGTCCCGAATCTTTTTACGAACACCGGCATCAGCTGATATACTCCGCTATCACAGACCTTGCCGTAAATCAGAAACCGGTGGACATTCTCACCGTGAAGGAGCAGCTTGCCAAGCGCGGAGATTTGGAAGAGGTGGGCGGCCCGTTCTACATCACCCAGCTCAGCAGCAAGGTGGCATCCTCTGCGCATATCGAGTATCACGCCCGTATCATTGCCCAAAAGGCGTTGGCGCGTGAGCTGATAACTTTCACCAGTAACATACAGTCCAAAGCGTTCGACGAGACGCTCGATGTGGACGACCTGATGCAGGAAGCCGAAGGCAAGCTCTTCGAGATTTCGCAGCAGAACATGAAGAAGGACTATACGCAAATCAATCCGGTCATTGCCGAAGCGTACGACCTTATTCAGAAAGCCGCCGCCCGTACCGACGGTTTGAGTGGTCTTGAGAGTGGATTTACGAAACTGGACAAGATGACTTCCGGCTGGCAGAACTCCGACCTCATTATCATAGCTGCCCGTCCTGCCATGGGTAAGACGGCGTTCGTGCTCTCCATGGCGAAGAACATTGCCGTGAACTTCCGCAATCCCGTCGCCTTGTTCTCCCTTGAAATGAGTAACGTACAGTTGGTGAACCGTCTCATCTCCAACGTGTGCGAGATACCGAGCGAGAAAATCAAAAGCGGACAGCTTGCCGATTACGAATGGCAGCAGTTGGACTATAAGCTGCGCGACCTGCTGGATGCGCCTCTGTACGTGGATGATACTCCCTCGCTTTCCGTATTCGAACTTCGTACCAAGGCCCGCCGTCTGGTTCGCGAGCATGGGGTGAAGGTAATTATTATCGACTACCTGCAATTGATGAATGCCAGCGGCATGTCGTTCGGCAGCCGTCAGGAAGAGGTGAGTACGATTTCGCGTTCGTTGAAGGGGTTGGCCAAGGAGCTGAACATTCCCATTATTGCCCTGTCTCAGTTGAACCGTGGTGTAGAGAACCGTGAGGGAGAAGAGGGCAAGCGTCCGCAGTTGAGCGACCTTCGCGAGTCCGGAGCCATCGAGCAGGATGCCGATATGGTGTGCTTCATCCACCGTCCCGAATATTACAAGATTTATACTTCCGCCGACGGCACAGACCTGCGCGGCATGGCGGAGATTATCATAGCCAAGCACCGTAACGGTGCCGTGGGCGATGTGCGCCTGCGCTTTATCGGCCAGTACACCCGCTTCCAGAATCCGGAAGACGATATGGTTATTCCGCCGCCTACCGAGGGTATGGGAGGAGCCACGTTCGGTTCGCGTATGAATGCGCCCATCGGCAGTCCCTCTACGCCACCGCCTCCGTCTGCCTCCGACTATATGCCTCAAACGGACAATCCGTTTGGCGGGGTGGGATTGGACGGGCCTGTGCCGTTTTAATGGCATTGCGCAGCTTACATGAAAAAATGTCTGTTATATATATGTATTAGTTTTACTGTTACGATTATATCGGCTTTGGATATGTAGGTCTGTATAAAATAGGAAGGTGTGTCAAAATGCACACCTTCTGTTTTTTACGCACAAAGCCCCGACTTTC
>ENA-OPVT01001021-OPVT01001021.1-human-gut-metagenome-genome-assembly--contig:-NODE-1021-length-18943-cov-4.096834_pt1 | contig 18943 bp, 11 predicted proteins | sample MGYA00241499_ERZ501990 | MGnify/ENA primary metagenome ERZ501990 (study PRJEB25962, sample SAMEA2042104) | human gut metagenome | biome: human gut; feature: human-associated habitat; material: faeces...
TGGAAAGCGCACCGTTCCTGGGCAATGACGAACGTCTGTTCTGGCAAAGAAGTGAAGACCGCAACCGTGGAACCGCTTCACTTTACGACCAGTTAGGCCTGGCTTGCTATGAAGCTATGGAAGCATTTGTAGAATATAAACCTATCTAAGTGCATATTACATTTTAAGCAAAAGACACAGAAACGTAGAAGTCCATCCTCAAGGAAGAACTTCTCGTTTCCGTGTCTTTTTTATTTCTGTTTTTACCAAATCTTTATTACCTACATGAAAAAACTACTTATACCCGCATTTGCATTCTGGCTCAGTTGCCTCTTCCCGTCGTGCACCTCGACTTCTCCCAACCATTTTCTAAAAGAAGCCGATTACCGCAACAAGGTGGAAGCTGATTTCGGACAGAAAAAAGAGATTCTCAATCGGGGAAATCTTTTTGACATTTTCAATGAAGACATGTCACTTGAGGAACGGGAAGCCATGATGTTCCTGTATGCCTACATGACTCCAGGCGATATTTCCGACTATTCCGGAGAGTTTTACCTGAAAAATGTACGCCTGGCACTTCAGAACCGCAAAGAGACTTCATGGGGAGCCGGAATTCCTGACATGATATTCCGCCACTTTGTACTCCCAGTCAGAGTAAACAACGAAAACCTGGACAATGCACGCGAAGTATTCCGCCAGGAACTGATGCCGCGTGTGGAAAAACTGTCCATGTACGATGCCGTGCTGGAAGTAAACCACTGGTGTCATGAAAAAGTAATCTATACCCCGACCGACATCCGTACCAGTGCCCCGATGGCTACTGTCAAGACGGCTTACGGACGCTGCGGTGAAGAATCTACCTTCCTGGTAGCCGCTCTCCGTGCCGTAGGTATCCCTGCCCGTCAGGTGTACACTCCGCGCTGGGCGCATACAGACGACAACCATGCCTGGGTAGAAGCCTGGGTGGACGGCAAATGGTACTTCCTTGGTGCCTGCGAACCGGAACCGGTACTGAATCTGGGATGGTTCAACGCTCCTGCCAGCAGAGGAATGCTGATGCACACCAAAGTATTCGGTGCATACGACGGACCGGAAGAAGTGATGAAAACCACTGCCAACTATACGGAAATCAACATCATCGACAACTACGGAGAGAGTGCCCCTGTCACTGTTACAGTAGTGGACGCTCAGGGTAAGGCCGTGAAAGGCGCTCACGTAGAGTTCAAGATTTACAATTACGCCGAATTCTTCACCGTAGCCAACAAAACAACCGGCGCACAAGGAAAAGCTTCGCTTTCTGCCGGATTGGGTGACATGGTAGTGTACGCTTCAGCAAATGACCACTTCGGCTTGCAGAAAGTTTCTTTCGGAAAAGATAAAGAAGTCACATTGACGCTTTCCCACCGTCCGGGAGATGTATTTACCGATACCTTGCACATCGTGCCGCCGGCTGAAAAGGCCAACTTCCCGGAAGTGACCGATGCACAGCGTAAGGAAAACACCCTTCGCATGGCTCAGGAAGATTCTATCCGCAACGCCTACGTAGCCAGCTTCCCGACCGAAGAAAAGGCCAAAGCTTTTGCAGAAGGACTGAAACTGGATGTGAACCAGACAAGCACATACATTCTGAAATCCAGAGGAAACCATGCGGACATCATGCAGTTCCTGTCGAATGCCGCAGAAAAGGGACAGGGTGCCCGTGCATTGGAATTGCTCAGCACACTGGCTGATAAAGACCTGCGCGATACACCTTGCAGCATTCTGGAAGACCATTTGTATGCTACCGATGCAAAAGCTGACGTGAAAGAAGTGCTTGCACCGCGCATTGCCACTGAAATGCTGACTCCTTACCGCACTTACCTGCAGAAAGCCTTGTCTGCCGAACTTGCCGCACAAATCAAAGCCGACCCGCAAGTGCTCGTGAAATGGTGTAAGGACAGTCTGTCTATCCGCAACGACCTGAGTACGATATTCACCATTACCTCCCCCGAAGGTGTATGGCGCAGCCGTGTGACTGACTCACAGTCAAGAGATATCTTCTTCGTAGCTGCTGCCCGTAGCTTAGGTATCCCAGCTTGGAAGGATGAAGTAAACGGCAACATCTGCTACCGTCTCAACGGAAAACCGGTATTGGTGGACTTTGAAAGTTCAGAAGGTGGAAGTCTGTCGGAAGGTGTATTGAAAGCTACTTACCAGGCTATTCCTCGACTGGACAATCCGAAATATTACACTCACTTCACCCTGTCGAAGTATGACAACGGCACATTCCAGTTGCAGAACCATCCGGAAGATGCCAGCTGGGCTTCTCTGCTGAAAAACGGAAGCAGCATGTCGACCGGTTATTACATGATGGTAACGGGTAGCCGTATGGCCAACGGAGGCGTATTGAGCCAGGTTTCATTCTTCACTGTCGACAAAGGAAAGACCACAGTGACTCCTCTCTGCATGCGCAACAATACGGAAGAAGTACGTGTTATCGGCAGCTTCAATTCCGAAGCACTCTACACCCGTCCAGGCACAGACGAACAAGTATCTGTACTCAACACCACAGGAAGAGGATATTACATTGTCGGCGTATTAGGCGTAGGTCAGGAACCGACCAACCATGCCCTGAAAGACATCGAAGTAAAGAAAGCGGAATTTGAGAAATGGGGACGTACGATTGTACTGCTCTTCACTGACGAAGCAGCCTATAAGAAATTCGACCGCAAGGAATTCCCCAATCTTCCGTCGAACGTAGTATTTGGTATAGACAAGGACGGAAGCATTCTGAAAATGATTGCTGAAAATATGAAGCTGGGCAGCAAACCCACCCTACCGGTGATTATCCTGGGCGATACGTTCAACCGTGTAGTCTTCGAATCACACGGATACACCATCGGCATGGGCGAGCAACTGCTCCATGTTATCCACGGACTGTAAGCGCCTCAATGGTGCGACGCACCTTTTCGGGAGTCGTGACCGGATGAGCATATTCATCCATATCCGTACCTCCCATCGACAAAGCCGGATTGCGAAGAAGCATCCGGCTTTCTTTTTGTTCGCGTGCCGAAAAATGGAACTCACCGGCTCCCGTCACACGGGCCAGTTCCGCAATGTTATGTTCGTTCACTCCGCAACCCGGCATGATGATAATGCGGTCGCCCGCCTGCTTCACCAGCTCAGCCAGCAAGGGTGACCCTTCCATGGCCGTAGGCATCTGGCCGGAAGTCAGCACACGGTTCACGCCCATGCCTATCAGTTCTTCAAGCGCCTCACGGGGTGACTTGACATAATCAAACGCACGGTGGAAAGTCACCGAAAGTCCTTTGGAAGCTTCCATCAGACGCTGCATGGCCGGCTTGTCCAGCTCGCCTTCCGGTGTAAGACAACCGAACACCACTCCATCGGCTCCCGCCTGACGGGCAGCCCGAATATCTTCTTCCATAATCTCCAGTTCAGAAGGTGTGTACAGAAAATCTCCTCCACGCGGACGGATAATGACATGCAGACGGATGTCAATCAACTTACGGGCCACTTTAATCTCACCCAACGACGGGGTGGTTCCACCTTCCGGCATACCGGCACACAATTCTACCCGATGAGCGCCCCCCAGCTGGGCAGCCACGCAACTCTCTGCAGAGTTCGCACAAATTTCAAACATGTAGTTTTTCATCTCTCAGTCAACTTTTAACAGTGATTTTTTTCACCTTCTGAAAACGCCTTTACATTCACCGGAAAACGCTTTGACGTTTTAATCAAAACGCAAGTGCGTTTTACTTGAAACACAAGTACGTTTTGTGTCAAAAGCAAAGGCGTTTCAGCACAAACGCAGAAACGTTAGTTTTTCTCCGAAAGTACAGACCTCGTTTTCTGAAGGCAGGTAAGTATAAACAAAAAAGCTTATTAAACCGTTCTTTTTCAGTCTAATAAGCTTTATGTACGCCCGTGGGGAGTCGAACCCCAATCGAAGGAACCGGAATCCTTTATTCTATCCATTGAACTACGGGCGCAAATATCAATAAGCACACTTTCCAACATCCTTTTTGAAAAAGGATATTTCGAAAGCGTGACAAAAATACAATTATTCAGTCTTTTCTCCTAATTTTTTCCTGAAAAAATAGAGAACGAAAACTAAAATAGTTGTACCCTTACACGCCTATACAATCACACGCATCAGAACTGGAAGTAGATAAACGGCTGAATATCGCTGCTTTTCACCTGAATGACCAGATAAATCAATGCAATCATTATCAGTGCCTGGGCTACGAGTGGCATACGCACCATGCCCCGGCTGCACGCATTCTGCCAGCTGTCGGGACAGAAATGAAGCAAGAAGCCTACTCCCATCAGTGCAAATACCTTCCAATAGCCCGTCAGGAGCTGCTCCAGCAATTCCGGATGGAAGGCTGTAAATATCTGGCGAATCATGGTCACCGAAGCCTCAAACGTGGAGTTTCGGAAGAATATCCAGCAGAAGCATACAAAATGGAAGGTCAGCACCACAGCAAAGAATTTACGTATTCCCCGGCTGCGATATTGTTTTGGCCGACCCAACAGGTTGCGGAAAAACTTATGCAAGGCTAGTGCCACTCCGTGCAATCCGCCCCACACCACAAAGTTCCACGAAGCACCGTGCCACAAACCACCTAAAAGCATGGTCAGTATCAGGTTGATGTAGGTACGGATTTTTCCCTTTCGGTTACCGCCCAGAGAGATATAAAGATAGTCACGCAACCAGGACGACAGGGAAATGTGCCAGCGGTGCCAGAAGTCGGTCACACTATCCGACTTATAAGGGGAATCGAAGTTGAGTGGGAAACGGAATCCCAACAACAAAGCAATACCGATGGCCATGTCACTGTAACCCGAGAAATCACAATATATCTGCAAGGCATATCCGTAGACGCCAAACAGGTTTTCCAGTCCGGAATACAATCCCGGATTATCGAAGATACGTTCTACAAAGTTCACGCTGATATAGTCTGAAATCACCGCTTTCTTGAACAAGCCGCTTACAATGAAGAAAATGCCCTGTCCGAACATTTCAGACGATACAAACAAGGGCTGACGGATTTGCGGGATAAAGTCGCGTGCACGCACGATGGGTCCTGCCACCAACTGTGGAAAGAACGACACATAGAACGCGTAATCCAGCAAGTTAGTCAACGGTTTCAGGTCACGACGATACACGTCAATGGTATAACTCAGCGACTGGAAGGTAAAGAAGGAAATTCCCACCGGAAGGAATATGTCCAGCGGTTCGAACTGCCCGTGCCACAACGGAGCCAGCATCTCATAAAAGAAGTTGGTATACTTGAAATAACAAAGTAATCCAAGGTTGATGCACAAACTGCATACTACCAGCAGTTTCCGTTTCCAAGGCTGTACGGTCAGCTCCATCCTGCGAGCCAACAAAAAGTCGGACACCGTGACAATGCCTAACAGAAAGAAATAAAACCCGCTGCTCTTATAATAGAAATAATAAGAAAACAAGGTAACAAACAGCAGACGCGCCGTAGTCTTTTTCTGCAAAATCAGGTAAATCAGGCTGAATCCGAGAAAAAGCAGCAAGAAGAAGCCACTGCTGAAAATCATCGGTTGCGACGCATCGTACGTCAGCACATCCTTAAGTCTGTCCCAGTCAATTCCAAGTTCCGTCCAGTTGAGTTTCCACATAATTGTTGTATGATTTGATAATCGCTTCGTGTAATAATAATCCCTGTAAAATATATCCGTCCTGCGTAAAATGAATCTTGTCGCGCTGGAAATAGTTTCCGTTACTCCAGTTCAGACAAGCATAGCGTTCACCTCCTACCACGTGATACATATCCCATATAGCGAGTTCCCGTGAAGCCGCATAATCCAGTTCTGTCTTTACCACTAATTTCGTGCGAGGATTGATCACCCTTGCGCCCCGCCGGCCATTGCGGACATAGGCTCCGGGAGGAGTAGTCAGCAGATATACCGCCTGCGGACATCCTTTCTTCAGTTCTCCCAACAGATTGTCCATCTGCGCCAGATGCTCCGCCGAAGAATAACGGCGACCATGCGCTTCATTGGTGCCGAACGAAAGAATAACCAAGTCCGGATTCAGTTCGATAATCTGACGAATGTTCTCAGGGGTAGCAAAAGAAGCACAAGTCGCTCCGTTTACTCCTACGATGTGATATACAATCCCTGCGGCTCCCGTTTCCTGCGCCAGTCCCGAAGTACGGTAACTCACCTGCATATCGAGTACAGCTTCCCGTCCGAAATCGTCTTCCAGCTGACGCCGTACAATATAAGGATACACATGCCCCCGCACATGAGAATCGCCGATGTGCACGATACGTAACGGACGGTCGAGCACGGAAAGCTTCTGCCAGAAAGGCTCCAGTTCGTGTGTTGGGTCTATAATCGTATTTTCAGTTGTTCCCTTAAATCCGGCAGGCATCGGATTGCTGACTTCCACAAAACGCATCAGCTGCTGCATGGCCTCGCTGTCGGACACATGTCCGGAATGACGGTCAGGACGCGATTTCTCCGGCAAAGCATCCTGCGCTAAAAGCGGCAATGCTCCCAAAAGGAACCCGAAGAGTATCCCCCAAAAACGTATCTCACTCCATTTCATAAGCTTTTCGTTTTTCGTACTGTTCCTTGCCGTACATCAACGTTTCAAACAAAAGTCCGGCAATGTGCTTTCCTCCCCTGAAATTGATGTGAGTATAATCATAATTGGCCATCTGAGGCTTGTGGTTCACCATCTCTACCATACTACCTTCGCCTCCCATGGCTTCGAACATATTCCAGAATGCCACCCCTGTTTCTGCCGCAAGTGCCTGCTGGTAACGAATCAGGCGCTTCACTCCTGGCATAGTACGCAATTCACCGTTTTCATCCTTGTTTTCTCTATCTCCCACACCGACAATCAGGACTGAAGCCTCTGGAAAGGCAGTTTTCAAACGCTCCACTATCGGTTTCATCGCATCCTTGTAATAGGTATAGTTCATTACCTTGTCTGAAGCTACATTCAGCCCGTACTGCAACACAATCAAATCGTATGTACGCAAACGGTTGTACTGGCGAAGTATCGACATCGGAATATTACCCAACTGCTGTCCGCTGCTTCCACGGGTACTGAAATTATCGACTACCACACCTTGACGCGGATCCATCGTCACGGCATAGAACAAAGCCGTAGAATCCAGTTGTTCCACTTTCCAGCGCACAGAGCCGATACGTCCGTTCACAGACACAGCTTGTAATTCATCTTTTCCATCTACAGAGAATGGCTGTGCCTCTCCCCCATTGACGGATGCAGTCAGCCGTAAAGAATCGGAAGTCAGAAAATAACAGGTAGACACTTCGCAGGTATCAAGATGCGACAAGAAGCGTTTCTCACCTTTCAGGCTGACATAAGCTCCCGAAGAAGGAATAAAATAATGATTGGAAATATCCTGACGAGAACGGTCAAAATAGGTGGAATCCGTAATAGAGTGACTGCCCCATCCACCAAACGAATGATGTACCGTAGGGCGAAAACCGGCTATTTTCGTTGTGATGGGCACATATCCTACCCCGCATCCGCCAAAACGTTTCTGCAACATTTCACGTAAGTCACCGGTCAGGATGTCGGCCTCAATAAATGAATCTCCGAAATAGGCAATACGTACCGGGCGTCCTAAAGAAGAAACCTTTCCCAAAGCCTCATAAAAATACTCCATTCCACGCCCTGCAGAATCGGCATATTCTTCAATGCAGACCATTCCACTCTTGCAGGTATCCACAAAAGCGGGCTTTACGGGAGGCGGCAGCACCAAAGTATCAGAATCCATAGGTTCTGCTATTTCCTTCTTTATACGAATGTCTGAAAGCAAATCAACCCTTCTCAAAGGTTCGCCACGAAAAGAAACAGACGGCAAAAAATGCATGGCAAACAGACCTGCCACCACCAGAAGGGTGAACAGAAAAGTGTATAACAATTTATTCTTCATGAACTTTCCTCTAAAATCGGGTGCAAAGATAGTGAAAGGTGAGAGCAATACCAAGCCAAAAGCTTGCTTTTAAGCGCAAGTATTGCCGAACCGCATCCTATCTTCGAGAAATCAAAGATAGTGAAAGGTGAGAGCAATACCAAGCCAAAAGCTTGCTTTTAAGTACAGATACTGTCGAGCTATATCCTATGTTCAAAGAACCAAAGATAGAGGAGTTTTAAGTAAAAAAGATTATCCGATATGCTTTTCTCGAATATTCTTCAAAAAATCATCGACCATGCGGTAACCTTTTTCTGTGGTAATCCCCCGCATGTGTAAGATAGTGATTTCGCTATAGATTTCAGCCAGCGGATAATGGTCTGTAATGTCTGAATAAATCAACAAGTCCATCTGCATGGCCATGGCCTGATTTATAATCTGAAAATTAATGTCGCTGCGAAAAATACCTTGCTCTACCCCCTTTTGAAAATAGGCCAATGCATCGGCATCTCCCCTGCGACGGTCATCGTGTATATACTCCAACACCTTGGAATATCTGCGCAAGTCACGAAAAAACAAAGGGTTTACTGTACATAACTCATTGAACTTACGCTCATAAAATGTAAGGATTACTTCCAGCACATTATTCGCACTGGAAGCAATCTCTTGCATATACTCATTCATACAACGACGATAGAAACGGAAAACTTCCAGTAGAAGTTCTTCTTTATCTCCAAACAGCTCATAAAGCGTACGCTTGGATATAGAAAGCGAACTTGCTATATCGTCCATGTGCACAGCCTTAATCCCCAAAGTCATAAAAGACTTGGAAGCTGTTTCCACCACACGCAACTTTAACTCTTCACGGTCGTTTTCCTTTCTTCGCCCTGCCATTATCTATATCAATGAATAATTCCTAATTTTGAAGTTTCCACAAACTGGATAATGTTTTCAATTTCCGGTCCGTTAGGAATCTGTTCACGAATACGTCCCAATGCATCATGCAAAGAAGTATTGGCCTTATAAAGGATACGATATGCTTGTGCAATGTGTTTGATAATGGTTTCAGAAAAACCGGTATGCTCCAGCACCTTTGTATTGATGCTATAGAATGCAATCGGTTCATGGGCTGCTACAATATATGGAGGAATGTCCTTGATGAAACGGCATCCACCCTGCACTACTGAGAAACTTCCCAGGCGTGTATTTCCCTGCATCAGCACATTGGAAGTAAGGATGGCATTGTCATAGATAATACAGTTGCCTGAAACCTGTGAACCGTTACCGATAATGCAACGGTTACCCACTTCCACATCATGAGAAAGACGGGCCCCACTCATGATGAAGTTGCCATTACCCACTTTCGTAGCATGTGAAGCATGTGTACCGCGAATAATCACGGCATTTTCACGAATCACATTGTTATTGCCGATAATAGCCAGTGTTTCTTCACCTGTAAAGGCAAAATCCTGGGGAACTGCTGCCACAACAGCTCCCTGATAAACTGTATTTCCATTTCCCATACGTGTGCCGCTCATCAGACTGGCATAGGGCATAATCACGTTATCATCGCCTATCTCTACATTCTTGTCGATATAGGCAAATGGATGAACCGTCACGTTCTTACCCAATTTGGCTGACGGATCTACATAAGCTAAAGGACTTATCATAGTTTTCTCATTTTAAGGTTAATCAATTTCTTCCTCCTCCCAACGCACTGTACAAGTTGATGACAGCTTGCATACGCTGGAAATTATCAGCTACCTCTGACAGCTGTGCGCTCAACAGATTCTGCTGTGCAGTCAGGATTTCCAAATAAGTGGCATCTCCACTTTGGAACAAGGCTTTGGTATAAGTCACCGCCTTATCCAACTGTTCTACCTGTCCACGGTCTTCCACCAGTTTCTTATTCTGTGTATCGAACAGATACAAAGCATCGCTCACTTCCTTACCAGCTTCCAGGATAGTCTGCTGATAATTCATCTGAGCAATCTTTTCTTCTGCTTTTGAAACCTTCAGGTTAGCAATCAGCTTACCGTTATTGAAAATAGGCTGAGCCAATGAGGCCAAAGCCTGCAACATAAACTCACCCGGATTAGCCACTGTAACACCTGAGCCGTTTGTCCATCCAGCCAGACCTGTAATGTTCAAGCCCGGATAGAATGCTGCACGTGCGGAATTAGTTGTATAATAAGCCGCAGCAAGCGTCATTTCAGCCATCTTTACGTCCGGACGGTTTTCCAACAACTGCATCGGTACGCCCGCAGCCAGTTCTTCCGGCATAACCTGTTCGTCCAATGTACTGCGTTCAATAGTCTGAGGAGCCTTGGCCAACAGCACAGCTAGTGAATTTTCTGTTTCACGCACCTGACGTTTCAAATCCATCAATGAAGCCTCTACCTGATGGCTGGCAGCACGCATCTGTGCTACAGCAGCTTCAGTTGTCATACCGGCAATTTTCATGGCTTCCATTACTCGTACGTTTTCTTTATAGATAGCAGCCGTTTCAGTCGTAATTTCTACCTGACGGTCGAGCATCAGCAAAGAATAGTACACATTAGCTATACCACAAATAATTTGTGAACGTACAGCCTGTTCTGCATACTGGCTCTGTTCGTAGGCTACTTTCTGACCACGTTTGGTATTCAGAATCTTTCCGAACAAGTCAATTTCCCAGCTGGCAGACACTGGAAGCTGGTATGCCTTTACATAGTTTCCACCTCCCATGCTGGTTGTAGAACCTTGTGGAGCCAGATTAATAGAAGGCAAATAAGATAATTTAGCTGCAGTCAGCATCACTTTCGCTTCCTGTACACGGAGCGCAGCAGCCTGCATATCTACATTATTAGCCAATCCTTCCTCAATCAAGGCCTGCAGTTTGGCATCACGGAAAATTTCTTTCCAAGGCAAATTTCCCATATTAGCCGTATCGGCAGCCAGTGTATCGGTTGCCGAAGCCGGGTCACGATAGACGCCTGAGGCATCTATCGTTTCCGGACGGTCATAAGCTTTGTAAATGTGGCAACTGCTCATCATGGCAGCCAGACACATCATTCCTATTATCTGTTTTTTCATTATCAATCTTATTTATGCGTATTAGGAGAATACTGTTCAATTTCAGCTTCCACTTCACTTTCATCGAGGCTATCCCATTCCATTGGTTTGAATTTCTCCTGTAACCACTGGAATACCACGAACAATACCGGAACGATGAAAATCTGGAAAATCATACCGATTAACATACCACCGATAGCCGAAGCACCCAATGTACGGTTACCGTGAGCTCCTACACCCATAGCCAACATCAACGGAATCAAACCGACAATCATGGCCAATGAAGTCATCAAAATCGGACGAAGACGGGCTGCAGCACCCAATACGCCTGCCCAGGAAATACTCATACCTTGTTTACGACGGTCAAGGGCAAACTCAACAATCAAGATGGCATTCTTAGCCAACAGACCCATCAACATAATCAAGGCAATCTGCATGTAAATGTCATTTGACATGGTTCCCAAAATCATCTTCAATGCAGGAATACTTCCTAATGCACTAAATCCGTTGACGAAGATGAAGCTACCCATCAAACCAAACGGTACAGAAAGCAATACGGCCAACGGCAGAATGTAACTTTCATACTGGGCACTCAGCAGCAAGTAAACGAAGACGAAGCAAAGTACGAAGATAATACCTGTTGTACTGCCACTTGACTGTGCTTCCTCACGTGCCATACCTCCCAATTCGTAACCGAATCCCATCGGAAGATTTTCCTTAGCCACTTCAGCAATAGCCTGCAATGCCTGACCGGAAGTATAACCAGAAGCAGGAGCCACCATCACCTTCATTGAAGTGTACAGGTTGAAACGGTTGATAATATCCGGACCGTATACTTTCTTCATGCTTACGAACTGTGTGATAGGAGCCATTTCTCCATTGCTACCACGTACTTTCACTCCGTTCAACGATTCCATGTTCTTAGTAGCATCCGGCTCAGCCTGAATCATTACACGATACATCTTACCGAAACGGTTGAAGTTAGAAGCATACAAACCTCCAAAATATCCCTGCATGGTAGAAAGAATATCGCTCGGGCTGATGCCTGCCTTTTTACAAGCTGCTGCATCAATGTCAAGCTGATACTGCGGGAAGCTCGGGTTGAAAGTAGTCTTCGCTGAATTGATTTCCGGACGTGCTTCCAATGCAGCTGTATAGCTATTTACTACTTCAAAGAAGTGATCCAGTGAACCACCGGTCTTATCCTGCATGTTCAATTCAATATCGCTTGATACTGAATAACCCGGAATCATCGGAGGAGCAAAGAACAATACCTGTGCATCCTTAATGACTTTCTGTGCACGCAAGAACAAAGTAGAATAGATAATATCTGAATTCTGCATCATAGAACGTTCTTCCCAGTCTTTCAACTTGATGATGACAGAACCGTAAGAAGGTCCTTGTCCACCAATAAAGCTATATCCAGAAATGATAGTACGAGACTGAACGGCAGGTTCTGCAGCTACCAGGCTGTCTACCTTGGCCAACACTTCCATAGCGCGTTCCTGAGAAGTACCAGGAGGCAATGTCACAGCACCCATGATAGTACCAGTATCTTCATTCGGCACCATACCCGTCGGAGTGGTCTTCATAAAGAACATCAACAATACGATAGATGCAGCCACCAGTCCAAATGAAAGCCATTTCTTATGAATAAAGAATACGACACGCTTCTTATAGCTCTTCAGCAATGAATCGTATGCTGCGTTGAAAGAGGTATGGAAACGATCGACCATACTCATCTTCTTCTGCTTGTGTTCTGAATCATGCGGTTTCAGGAAAATGGCACACAAAGCCGGAGACAGTGTCAGCGCGTTCAATGCTGAGAATGCGATAGAAATCGCCATCGTAATACCAAACTGACGATAGAATGTACCGGCTGTACCTCCCATGAAACTTACCGGGATAAACACGGACATCATGACCAATGTAATAGAAACCAGTGCACCACCGAGTTCACTCATGGCATCGATAGAAGCCTCACGAGATGATTTGTATCCCTGGTCCAACTTGGCATGTACACCTTCCACTACCACAATGGCATCGTCGACCACAATCGCAATGGCAAGCACCATCGCCGAAAGTGTCAGCAAGTTCACACTAAATCCAATCAGTTTCAATACGAAGAAAGTAGCAATCAAGGCTACCGGAATGGCAATGGCCGGAATCAATGTAGAACGCATATCCTGCAAGAACACATATACTACGATGAACACCAGCACAAACGCCTCAATCAAAGTCTTGATAACTTCGTGAATAGACGCATACAAGAAGTCATTGGCATTCTGAGCCACGTTAATCTTCAATCCGGCAGGCAAGCTTTCTTCAGCCTTACTAATAACATCCAACAAGTTGTTGATTGTTTCAGTCGCATTGGTTCCTGCCATCTGGAATACGATACAAGTTACAGCCTTATGACCGTTTACTGTATTATTAAAGGTATAAGCCAAACGTCCCAGTTCGATACGGGCTACATCTCCCAAACGGAGCACTTCACCGTTAGGCAGAGCCTTCACTACAATATCTTCAAATTCTTCAGTCTGCTGCAAACGACCTTTGTAACGAATGGTGTACTGGAAAGTCTGATTACCACGCTCACCAAACTGTCCAGGTGCAGCTTCAATATTCTGTTCAGCCAATACACCAGAGATATCAGACGGAACTAAATTGTACTGAGCCATCACATCCGGCTTCAACCAAATACGCATAGAGTAGTCCTGCCCCATCACGTTGGCATCACCTACACCTTTTACACGCTGAACTTCCGGAATCAAGTTAATCTTGGCATAGTTTTCAATAAACTCAATGTTATACTTATCTTCTGCATCATACAATGAGAAAATCAACAACATAGAGTTCTGGCGTTTCTGTGTGGTCACACCCACCTTGGTTACTTCTGCCGGCAACAGACCTTGTGCCATAGACACACGGTTCTGTACGTTGACCGCAGCCATATCCGGGTCAGTACCCTGATTAAAATAAACACTTATTTCAGCAGAACCATTGTTTGAGGCACTAGACTGAATGTACATCATGTTTTCTACACCGTTAATCTGGTCTTCCAGCGGAGCAATCACTGAGTTCAACACAGTCTGTGCATTCGCACCTGTATACGTTGCTCTTACCGATACGGTAGGAGGTGCAATGTCCGGATATTGTGTAACCGGCAGGGTGGCCAAACCAATCACACCCAGAATTACTATCAAAATAGAAATTACGGTTGACAGTACCGGACGGTTAATAAATTTATCTAGTTTCATTCTTTAAATACCATTTATAATTATAGTTCTGAGAGATTTTCATCAAACACATTCCCCCAGCACCATAAGAATCATTTTTTATTATTTAAAAGCTGTCTGAATGTTACCATCCCGCTGGTCTTGTAACGCCTTCTGGAATTTAGCTTCTTTTTCAGCCTGTGTAATCGGAGTAATCTTTTGTCCGTCTTTCAATGTCTGAACACCTTCTACAACAATCTTATCCCCTGGCTTCAGTCCACCTGTCACGATGTAATGCTTACCATCATTCAAGTTAGAGACTTGTACTTCTGTATGCTTGATAGTATTGTCAGACTGTAATACATACACAAACTTCTTGTCCTGAATTTCCTGAGTAGCAGTTTGAGGAATCAGGATAATGTCGCTCATAGTGTATGGGAATACCACGTTAGCCATACCTCCACTACGAAGGATATTCTGCTTGTTCGGGAAAATTGCACGCATGCTTACAGAACCCGTAGTCTGATCGATTACACCACTCACGGCATCAATCTTACCTTCTTCTGAATACATTGTTCCATCGGACAACTGCAATTTGACAGCAGGCATTTTTTCTAGCTGTTCCTTCAATGTGCCACCAGCTTTAGTCAAAGCCAGCAACTGTTTTTCAGTCATTGAGAAATATACGTACATATCTCCAATCTGAGAAACTGTTGTCAAAGGTTCTGCTACAGAAGGACTAACCAATGCACCAACACGATACGGGAAAGTACCAATTACTCCGTCTGAAGGACTAGTTACTGTACAGAAACCTAAATTCTGTTTTGCAGCGGCATAAGCAGCTTCAGCCTGAGCCAGGCTTGCTTTAGCTGAAAGCAAATTGTTCACAGCTGTCTGGTATTCAAAATCACTGATAATTTTCTGCTCATGCAACATCTTCTTGTTTGCTTCAGTTGAAGTAACAGTTTCCAGGTTAGCTTTTGCTGAAGCAACGCTTGCTTTAGCCTGATCGTATGCAGCCTTATACTGTGTAGGATCAATCTGGAACAAAGCCTGTCCCTTGCGAACTGTAGCACCTTCGTCTACACACAACTTCACGATAAATCCTGATACTTGCGGACGAATTTCAATATCCTGCAAACCTTTAATTGTAGCGGGATACTGGGTTGTCTGATTGCTAGAAGCAGCTGCAAGTGTTTCAACCGCAAATTCATCATCACCCATTTTCATACCCCCCTGACCGCCTCCACATGCAGTCAGCACCGAAAGAGTCAATGCATAGAATGCCACTCGGCTAGAAGAAAAACTTCTGTTTCTTTTTGTGCTCATACTTATATTCATATATAAAATTTAGTTTTATCTCTTCTCTCTATTAAAGTTTTCCACTGAAAACTTTACACCCTTCTCTAGTTTTTTATCGTGCAAATATAGAAAAAAAATCAAGGTCCGAAAAGTGGCTTTAACTAAGAATAACCATAATGCCCTAATATCATTACATATAGCCAATATTATCAGACCAATCGACAAAAACTATCGACAAAAAAGTTTTATTATCGAAAAAATAAGTCTAATTCATTTTATAGTTTTTTTCAGAAAAAAACAGTCCATTTGTTATTTTATTCCTACATTTGCGCGATACATTATTCTTTGAAACAACTAAAAAACGAAGAAATATGACAAAAATAACGAAAGAAGCAGCCTTGCTCTATCACTCACAAGGCAAACCGGGGAAAATAGAAGTAGTCCCCACCAAACCTTATCAAACTCAACGTGATTTATCACTGGCGTATTCACCAGGAGTAGCAGAGCCATGTCTGGAAATCCAGAAGAATCCGGATACGGCATACGACTATACCGACAAAGGTAACTTAGTAGCCGTTATCTCTAACGGAACTGCTGTACTGGGCTTAGGAGACATAGGTGCCATGAGTGGAAAACCCGTAATGGAAGGAAAGGGACTGCTGTTTAAAATTTATGCCGGAATCGACGTATTCGATATTGAAGTAAATGAAAAAGACCCGGATAAATTTATCGAAGCGGTAAAAGCCATTGCTCCTACCTTCGGAGGTATCAACCTGGAAGACATCAAAGCTCCTGAGTGCTTCAAAATAGAACAGAGACTGAAGGAGGAACTGGACATCCCGGTAATGCATGACGACCAGCACGGTACAGCCATCATCTCCAGTGCCGGATTGCTGAATGCACTGGAAGTAGCCGGAAAGAAAATTGAAGAGGTAAAAATCGTAGTCAACGGTGCCGGTGCATCTGCCGTATCTTGTACTAAATTATATGTAGCCCTCGGTGCTCGCTTGGAAAACATTGTCATGCTCGACAGTAAAGGAGTGATTTCTAAAGAGCGTACAGACCTGAACGAGCAGAAAAAATTCTTTGCTACTGACCGTACTGACATCCATACACTGGCAGAAGCCATCAAGGGAGCCGATGTATTCCTTGGTCTTTCCAGAGGTAATGTGCTGAGCCAAGATATGGTACGCAGCATGGCTTCTCATCCTATCGTATTTGCTCTGGCCAATCCGACTCCAGAAATTTCATACGAAGATGCCATGGCTTCCCGCCCGGACGTATTGATGTCAACCGGACGTTCTGACTATCCGAACCAGATAAACAATGTGATTGGATTCCCCTATATCTTCCGCGGTGCACTTGACACTCGAGCCACTGCCATCAACGAAGAGATGAAGCTGGCCGCCGTACATGCCATTGCCGACCTGGCAAAGAAACCTGTACCCGACGTAGTGAACGAAGCTTATCATGTGAACAACCTGACCTTCGGACCTGAATACTTCATCCCGAAACCGGTTGACCCGCGTTTGATTACCGAAGTATCTATGGCCGTAGCTAAAGCTGCCATGGAATCAGGTGTAGCCCGTAAACAAATTACCGACTGGGATGAATACAAGAATCACCTGAGAGAACTGATGGGACAGGAAAACAAGCTGACCCGCCAGTTGTATGAAACCGCCCGCCGCAATCCACAGCGCGTGGTATTTGCTGAAGGTATTCATCCGAACATGCTGAAAGCAGCAGTAGAAGCCAAAGCTGAAGGTATCTGCCATCCGATTCTTTTAGGTAACGAAGAGCGCATTGAAAAATTGGCTAAAGAACTTGACCTGAGCCTGGAGGGCATTGAAATCGTCAACCTGCGCCACGACCGCGAATCAGAACGCCGTGAACGCTATGCGCGCATCCTCTGCGAGAAACGTGCCCGCGAAGGCGCAAATTTCCAAGAGGCCAACGACAAGATGTTTGAACGCAACTACTTCGGTATGATGATGGTAGAAACCGGAGAAGCAGATGCTTTTGTAACCGGATTGTACACCAAATATTCCAACACAATCAAGGTGGCTAAGGAAGTTATCGGCATCCAGCCTGGATACAAGCATTTCGGTACCATGCATATTCTGAATTCCAAGAAAGGAACTTATTTCATTGCCGATACATTGATTAACCGTCATCCGGACACCGATACCTTGATAGACATTGCCAAACTGTCGGCCAAGGCTGTGCGTTTCTTCAACCAGGAACCGGTAATGGCTATGCTGTCTTATTCAAACTTCGGTTCCGACGCAGAAGGAAGTCCGGCGAAGGTACACGAAGCCATCAACCAGCTTCATCAGGAATATCCGGATTTGGCTATTGACGGTGAAATGCAAGTGAAATTCGCCTTGAATAATGCCCTTCGTGATGAGAAATATCCATTCACACGCTTAAAAGGAAAAGAAGTAAACACTTTGGTATTCCCTAACCTGAGTTCCGCCAATGCTACCTATCAACTCATTCAAAACATGAGTGAGACCGAAGTGATCGGCCCGATTCAGATGGGATTGAACAAACCAATTCACTTCACCGACATTGAAAGCTCTGTACGCGATATTGTCAATATCACAGCTATCGCCTGCATTGATGCCATTGTCGACAAGAAGAAGAAAGCACAATAAACATTACTGATTTATTTCACCTTACACGGAGGAGCAGCCGCAAGCCAAAACATTCACCCTTGCCACCGTTCCTCCGTGTATTATTTTTCTATAAACCATGAGAAAACCACTCAATCATACACAATGTGTCGTACTTACTTTATGCTGGGCTGCACTTTGCTTTTTAGTACTCACCTCTACTCCCAAAATTGACGGTCCGCTTGTCATTATGATTCTCATATCAGGAGCTTTGGTGTTTATCCCTGTAATTAAATCACTTAAAAGCAGAAACAAATAAACACGAATAAATAGATAAAAAGGGATTTTTGACGCTTTTTTCTTACTTTTCTTGATTTATTGTTGCATAAATAAATTTTTATCTATATTTTTGGCACATCAAACAAAAAGAAACATATTACTGTGATTTTTCAAAACCAATAAATAAGACAGATAATCTTTTTTAATTATGAATGCAGCTAAAGTTCTGGAAGATCTGAAAAGAAGATTCCCCAATGAACCTGAGTATCATCAGGCAGTAGAAGAAGTGTTAGGAACTATCGAAGAGGAATACAACAAACACCCTGAATTCGACAAAGTAAACTTGATTGAACGTCTGTGTATTCCTGATCGCGTATATCAGTTCCGCGTCACTTGGATGGACGACAAAGGTAACATCCAGACCAACATGGGTTACCGTGTGCAACACAACAACGCTATCGGCCCGTACAAAGGCGGTATCCGTTTCCACAGCTCTGTAAACCTGGGAATTTTGAAGTTCCTGGCATTCGAACAGACCTTCAAGAACTCACTGACTACTCTT
>ENA-OPVT01001032-OPVT01001032.1-human-gut-metagenome-genome-assembly--contig:-NODE-1032-length-18776-cov-3.834678_pt1 | contig 18776 bp, 8 predicted proteins | sample MGYA00241499_ERZ501990 | MGnify/ENA primary metagenome ERZ501990 (study PRJEB25962, sample SAMEA2042104) | human gut metagenome | biome: human gut; feature: human-associated habitat; material: faeces...
TGTGCATGGTAGACGGTGGCAAGACCAACCCGTTGATTGGTTCCGCTGGCGTTTCCGCAGTTCCTATGGCTGCTCGTGTATCTCAAAAAGTTGGTCAGAAAGCTAACCCGGCTAACTTCCTGCTGATGCACGCTATGGGTCCTAACGTAGCAGGCGTTATCGGTACTGCAGTTGCTGCAGGTACCATGCTGGCTATGATCGGTCCTGTTGGCAAATAATCATTAGCTAACTTCAAGAGCTCACACATTAGTGGTTCTTTGTCAAGTTTTGGGGTCTTAAAAACTTTAATACTCTCAGGCTTGCAAAAATACTCTTTACAAATTAAAAGACCTTTGCTATAGTATTCTTAAAAATAAAATACTCATAACAAGGGTCTTTTATAATGTTTGGAGAGATAAAATGAATTACGAATATCAATATGTTTTTCAACGCGCTTTAGGACAAAACATAATATTGGTTAGACTATTAAACCAAAAAATTGCTGAAGTATCGGAACTAGCTGAATTAAAAGCAGAAATCCAAGAAAGGATTGGCTCGGTAGCACCAGTAGTTTTTGTTGAACTAAATCAATTTGGCGGCTTAGCATATAATACTACTAATAGTATTGCTGCAAATCTGCAAGCCCAAAAATTAGATATAGACAAAATTTATAGAGATATCTCTATAAATACTCTATAGTAACCTTACCGTCTTTATCTTTGCTGGAAATTACCCAAGCTAAATCATCTTCGCATTTTTCAGAATCACAACAAGGCGTTTTCATCCACCATACGGTATCTACATATCTAGTTGCTGCATTTGGGCAACCAATATTGGAGCAATTGATAATATTTCCGCGACGATCTACCAATGGTTTTGACATTTATTCTAAACTTAATATTCTGTTTCTAAATCTTCTAAAGTTCTGAACGCCAAAACTAATACGTTTCAGAACTTTTATTTTGTTATTACTACCTTCAATAAAACCATTAGAGACATTTTCGCCGACAATGTTGGCTATTTCCGTACTCCAATTGGTAAAAGTAGTAATACAATGCTGAAATTCAGGAACAGATAACTGATTAGCTAACAGGAGCCAGTCTCGCAGCTCTCTTTTAGCTTCAGTTCGAGTTTCCTTTCTAAAAATTTCATAGAATTTTTCTTTCAACAACCAAGCTTTTTCAAGCTCGCGTGATGAATTTAACATTCTATTTAATTCTATTTTATCCTCGTCTGTCAATTTATATTCCTGCTTAAGAAGTAGTCGGCGGCTTCTCTTAAACCATTTCCTCTTAGCATCATGAAATTCTTTCTGAATACGTTTTCTGGTGTTTTCGAGGCTGTTTGTTACTATCCTGATAACATGGAACTTATCCGCTATTATCTTGGCTTCAGGGAAGATTTTTTTAGCTACAGAACGAAATAATGTGCTTAGATCCATAACAACTTTCTTTACTTTAGCTCGTTTTTCATATGGATACTCTAAGAAATGTTTGTATAAGTCTTCTGAATCTCTGTTGGGTAATATATCTATGATTTTATGTTTAACTGGGTCAGCAAAATTACATTGAAATTTTTCGCTGCCAGCATTACCTTTAAATTCGTCTATTGCTATACAGCTTGGCAATTCTGCTTTGGGATAATTGATATTGTCGAACCATCTGATAATGCTTGTTACAGATGTTCCAAACCTTCTGGCTATAGCAGAGAAGCTTTGTAGATTGAAGGTTTCTTTGAGAGCTTCAAGATAAAACCTTTGTGGGAAATGACAGTATCTTTTGATATACGGATTGTTTTCTGTAAAAGTAGAGTTACAGTTTTTACAGATATAGCGGCGTTTGCTGATAGTAACTTTTAATGGCTTTCCAGCTAGAGATAAATCTTTGACTTTCTGTAACCTGTAATCTTTGATATAAGTAGTTATATAACCGCAATGAGGGCAATGATGTTCTTTTACCGGCATTTCGATAAAAGCCTCGTAGCTATTATTGTCCTCACTTTCTCTAAAATATTTTACAGTAACCCCTTTAAAAATCGGTAAATCTTGTGTATAATTGTCTTGAAGCATAAGCTGACTGGTTCTCCTTTGTAGTTGTGATTATTTTAGCCAATGATTATTTTACTACATTTCCAGCACTTATGCTTTATTTTTTTGTCTTTAATAAAAAATAAGTGCCGGTGGTCTCAATCTTATTTTAGACCAAGACCCCAACACTTATTATAGAACCACATTAGTGTGAGCTCTTTTTTGTATCTAAAATGTAAATTTTATTGTTGGCGATACTGTTAGGCTAATATTTATAGTATAATAAAAAAGAACTGTTCAAGAATTGAATAGCATTTCTTTACAAGAGGAGTCTTGAGTATATGCAACGATTTAATCTGACCAGACAGTTTTTCAGGGATGTCTGGTACCTTACGAAAAGCTATTGGCAATCCGAAGAGAAGAAAAAGGCCTTCTTTTTATTGGGCTGTATTATAGCACTTACACTTGGCGTGGTTTATATGCTTGTTCTGCTTAACCAGTGGAACAATAGCTTTTACAGCGCCTTGCAAAATTATGATGCTAAGAAGATTTTTGACGAGCTTATTCATTTTTCATGGTTAGCTGCCATTTATATCTTATTGGCAGTATACTCATATTATCTGCAGCAGACACTTATTTTGAATTGGCGTCGTTGGCTGACAACGCGTTTTATCGACATCTGGCTGCAAAACAAAACCTACTACAATCTGCAGATGTTCGGTAAGGATACGGATAACCCTGACCAACGTATCAGTGAGGACGTGCGTCAGTTTGTTGAAATGACCTTGAGCTTTGGCATAGGGATCCTCAAGGCGTTTTGCACGTTTGCATCCTTTGTTGTCATTTTATACAATCTTTCCGGCAGTTTTAGCTTTACCTTTATGGGTAAGACGTGGACAATTAATGGCTACATGCTGTGGGCATCACTGCTTTATTCTGTCATTGGTACCTATATTACCCACATTGTTGGCCGCAAGCTGGTGAAAATCAACTTCATCCAACAGAAATATGAAGCGGATTTCCGTTTCAGTATGATTCGCCTGCGTGAAAGTGCGGAAAGCGTTGCCTTCTACCGTGGTGAAGCGCAGGAAGGCAGTGTATTCAAAGAACGCTTTAAAATGCTTTTGGATAACTTCTGGAAGCTTGTTAATAAGCAAAAACAGCTTGTCTTTTTAAATTCCGGTTATTCTCAAATCGCTATCATTTTTCCCTTTGTTGTAGCCATGAACCGTTATCTTACGAAAGAAGTAACACTAGGCGGACTGATGCAGGTTGCCAGTGCTTTTGGCCGCGTGCAGGATTCGCTTTCGTATTTTGTTGATATGTACAGCAGTATTGCTCAATGGCAGGCTGTTGTCATGCGTTTAACTTACTTCGGCCATCATATGCATGAGGTATCTCAGCAGGCTGAGCGCTTTCATGTGGACCGTTTTGCTACAGCCGATGCTGTAGAGGTAAGCAATATGCAGATAAATCTGCCGGACGGAAAGCCGCTTCTGGAAAATATCAGCTTTACTCTGCATCCGGGGCATAATGTTTTGATTAAGGGTGTCAGCGGCAGCGGTAAAAGTACCTTGCTGCGTGCTATCTCTGGTATCTGGCCCTTCGTCGACGGCAAAATCTTTCTTCCGTCACGTGATAAGCTGATGTTTATTCCGCAGAAGCCTTATTTACCATTAGGCACACTGCGTGCTGCGCTTAATTACCCGGGAAATAAACCGACAGATGATACTGAATTGATTTATCTGATGGATTTGTGCCAGATTGGCTATCTCAAGGATAAACTTGATTTGGAAGCTGATTGGAGCCATGTGCTTTCTGTCGGTGAGCAGCAGCGTTTGGCTTTTGTACGTGCCCATATCCAGCAGCCACAGTGGCTTTTCCTGGATGAAGCAACCTCTGCTTTGGATGAAGACACTGAGGCGACTATGTACAGCTTGTTACAGGAGCGTTTACAGCAGACTACTGTTGTCAGTGTCGGTCATCGCAGTACGCTGAATAAATATCACGAGCTTGTTTTACGCTTAAATAAATCAACTCGTCAAGTTACTCTTGAAAAATTGTAAGGAGGTTTTCTTATGCTGCCATTGCAAATTGCAGAAAATATTTATGACGTTGGTGTTCAAGATTGGGCTGTGCGTGATTTTCACGGCTACAAAACAGAGAGAGGTGCAACCTATAACTCTTATCTGATTATGGATGAAAAGGTAACTTTGATTGATACTGTTAAAGCGCCTTTTACCGAAGAGCTGCTTGCTAATATCAGCAAGGTAACACCGTTGGATACCATTGATTATATTGTCATCAACCATGTTGAGCCTGACCATTCCGGTGCTATGCCTGCATTAGCCAAGGCTTGCCCCAAAGCAAAGTTCTATATTACGATGCAAGGTAAAAACGAGGCGATTCAGCATTACGGAGATATTTTTGATTTTGAGGTTGTTAAAGACGGAGCAACCTTAAATATCGGCAAGCGCACATTGACCTTTGCTTCGATGGCTATGCTGCATTGGCCTGACAGTATGGCTACCTATAGTGAGTATGATAAAATACTTTTCTCTAATGATGCCTTTGGTCAGCATTATGCTACCAGCAAGCGCTTTGACTGTGAAGTAAATCAGGACGAGCTGTTCTATGAAGCTAAAAAGTATTTTTCCAACATTCTCTGGCCTTATGCCAAGCTGATTGGCAATGCGCTGAATAAGCTTGGCGGTCTTGATATTAAAATGATTGCGCCTTCCCATGGTGTAATCTGGACCGAGCGTATTTCCGATATCCTGCGCTGCTACAGCGAATGGGGCAGCGGTGTACAGGACGGTAGCCTTGTTATTGCCTATGACAGCATGTGGGGCGGTACGGAAAAGTTGGCGCGGGCGATTGCGCGTGGTGCAGCTAATGCCGGAGTTGTAGTTAAGGTATTTAAAATTGGCGCTACCCCAAACAGTACGGTAGCAGCAGAGCTCTTTACTGCCTCCGGCTTTTTGGCAGGCTCTTCAACGCTCAATTGCAGCATGCTGCCCAATATGGGGTCACTCCTCATTTACCTCAAGGGACTTGGCGCTAAGGGCAAAAAGGCTGCTGCCTTCGGTACCTTTGGCTGGGGCGGCGGTGCGCAGAAGGATATGGAGGAGCTGCTTGCAAAAAGCTGCTTTGATGCAGTAGAACCCGGTTTTAACTGCAAATGGACGCCGCAGAAGGCTGAGCTTGAAGCTGCAGAAAAATATGGTTATGACTTTGCGCTTAAATTAAAGGCTGAATGAGCTGTGAATTTTGTGTAAAACAAATATATTTACTAATAAAAAAAGTACACAAATAACGATAATAGTGTATAATAGTATTATAACAATGAAAGCGAGGTCTTATGATGAATAAGAAAGCTGAAGTTTACAAGAAATTCCTTGAAGAAAACAAAATTAACTGGGGCGATGTATTCGAAGTTCCGAAGGCAGACGAGGTTCCTGAAGAAGGCTTCATGCATCCCGTTGTTTTCCGTTCTGCTATTGGCATCCAAGGTCAAAACCTGCCGACTATGCTGGTAATTGACGACAGCATCTATGTAATGCTGCAGGTTCGCGTAGGCGCTGGTCTGGTTAAAGAAGCTAACAAGGCTGCAGTTCTGGCACATCTGAACGCTCTGAACGAAAACTACAAGGTATTCAAATATTATGCTGATGAAGCTGGCAATATCATCATTGAAAGCTGCATTCCTTCTACCGACGATCAATTCGTACCGCAAATGATTCATGCAGTAATCGACGTTATTGTTGACCACCTTAACACTGAATATCCTAAGCTGATGAAAGCTGTTTGGGCTGAATAAGCTAAATAAAATAATATGGTGCTTTCTTAGATAAGGGGAGTAGCCGGCACAAGCCTTAGGGCTGGTGTTTACACTGCCGTCAGTACGATTCGGAAGAATCCGGCTTTGGAATTAAGTGGCGAGACTTTGTTGTAAAATATTTTTATTTTACAGCATTGTCTCGCCCTTTTTTAATATATAATATAAGGTGAAGAGTGTACTTGCATGATTTACCACAATTTTCGACAAGTAGCAGACGTAAGGTCAAAGGAGGAAGAAAATGAGTAAATATGGCTTAAGCAAGGAGCAGATTGAAGAGTCACGGCGCAAGTACGGTGATAACACGTTGACGCAGCCGCCGCGGGAAACATTTTGGAGCAAACTATTGGGTAACTTTCAGGATCCCATTATCCGCATCCTGATAGTAGCACTGCTGGTAAATGCTTTTTTCGTATATCTTGGTCACGGCGATTGGATTGAAACAATAGGTATTTTCTTGGCAATTATTTTGGCAACCTTTGTTTCTACCTGGTCCGAATACAGCAATGAGAATGCTTTTCAGAAGCTGCAGGAGGAGGCGAGCCGCATTCGCTGCAAGGTATGGCGTGACGGTGAGCCGCAGGAAATTGCTATTGATGATGCTGTAGTCGGTGAGGCAATTATTTTAGAGGCCGGCGATAAAATACCGGCAGACGGCATTTTGCTGGAAGGTACGCTGAAGCTGGACCAGGCAGCGTTGAACGGTGAAAGCGAGGAAGCTAAAAAAACTGTTGCACCTGCTGACTTCCAATGGAATGACGCTAAAATTGACTTTCTTGATGAACACAAGCTGTTCCGTGGCAGTGTTGTGGTAGAAGGCACCGCTGTGATGCAGGCTGTGAAGATAGGTGATAATTCCGTTTACGGACAGCTGACGCAGGAGCTGAAGGATGATGAACGCGACAGTCCGCTGAAGCTGAAGCTGAAAGGACTGGCAGAGCAGATAAGTAAATTCGGTTATGCTGGCGGTGTGCTGATAGCAGTTGCGGTAATACTGCATAAGATATATCTGGCAGGCAGCTTTGCAGCTTATTTTGCCGATATGACAACAGTAATTGCCGATTTGGTGCAGGCTGTAATCTTGGCGATTATTATTATTGTTATGGCGGTACCGGAAGGCCTGCCGCTGATGATTGCTATAGTTTCTTCGCTCAATATGCGCAAAATGCTGCATGACCATGTATTGGTGCGTAAGCTGGTCGGAATTGAGACGGCAGGCAGTCTTAACCTGCTGTTTACTGATAAGACAGGCACTATTACTAAAGGACAGCTGGAGGTAGTACGCTTCTTAACCGGCGATTTACAGGAAATTACTGATTTCACATCATTGACTGCACGTCTTAAGGAGCTGACCTGTCAGCAGGTTCTGATCAATACATCATCTACCGTTACCGACGGCAAGATTGTCGGCGGTAATATGACGGAAGCAGCGTTAAACAATTATGTCGGTACCTATCGTTTGCCGCAGCTGCCGCAGCGCCAGCGCTTTATTCCATTTAACAGCGCCAATAAATATTCCTGGGCGCAGGTTGCTCCCGCTGACGGCGGCGCAGCATATTGCCTGATTAAGGGTGCACCGGAAAAGCTGCTGCAGGCTACCGATTGGTATTGGTCAAAAGATGGCAGCCGTTTGCCGTTGACTGATGAGATGAAAGCAGCTTTGGATAACAGAATGCTGGAGCTTGCGGGACAGGCAATGAGAATGCTGGCACTGTGCACCTATGAGGGTGTGCCGGCTGACACGCTGCCTGATAAGGGACTGACGCTTGCCGGTGTTGTAGCAATCCGTGACGACGTGCGTCCGGAGGCAGTAGAGGCTATTAAAGCAGTACAGCAGGCTGGCGTACAGGTTGTAATGATTACCGGTGACCGCAAGGAAACAGCCGTGGCTATTGCCAAGGATGCAGGCCTGCTGCAAAGCGCGGAGGATGTAGTCTGGACCTCCGACGAGCTGGCACAGATGAGTGATGATGAGGTCAAGGCTAAGCTGACGCATCTGCGTGTAGTGGCACGTGCTTTACCGATGGATAAATCGCGCCTGGTGCGCCTGGCACAGGAGCTGAATCTTGTAACCGGTATGACAGGTGATGGTGTAAACGATTCGCCGGCGCTGAAAAAGGCTGATGTCGGCTTTGCTATGGGCAGCGGTACAGAGGTTGCCAAGGAAGCAGGCGATATTGTTATCATGGACGATAATTTCCTCAGCATCAAGCAGGCAATTTTGTACGGAAGAACAATTTATAATTCTATCTGCAAATTTATTGTTTTCCAGCTGACGATTAACTTCTCGGCTGTGGCAATTAACTTTATTGCTCCCTTCATCAATATTGATGAACCGCTGACGATTACGCAGATTCTATGGATTAACCTGGTAATGGATACCCTTGCTGCGCTTGCTTTCGGCGGCGAGCCTGCATTGGCACAGTATCTGCGCGAGGCGCCTAAGCGCCGCAGTGCACCGCTTGTCAGCAAAAAGATGCTTACGAGCGTTATTATCAGCGGCCTGTATATGACTATTGTCGGTATTGCCTTCTATAAGAGCGCATGGGTTGACCATCTGTTCCGTGATGCAGATAATCATATTTATACCTACACGGGCTTCTTCTGCGCCTACATTTTCATGGCAGTTGCCAATGGCTTTAATGTGCGTACTGACGGGTTGAACCTGTTAAAGAATATCAGTCTGAACAAGGGCTTTTTGCAGGTAATGGCACTGATTGTTGCAATTCAGGTGCTGCTGACCTTTGTTGGTGGGCGTGTATTGCGTACAACACCGCTGAATGCGCATGAATGGGGCGTTGTCGTCCTGTTTGGCGCTTCCATTATCGTTGTTGATTTACTGCGTAAGCTTATCAGTAGCAGGTAAAGTTATACACAGTTGTTGATAAGTCTGTTGATAATCTGTGGGTAAAACACATAAGCTGTGGATAAGTATTCGTGGATAGAAGCACACTAATTGCTGTTACATTGTTTACAAATTTGCTGTAAAAAAATAAATTTCAGAAAGATTATTGACAATTAAAAGCAGAGTGCGTATAATAGCATTCAACGAATCAAATATCGTCCCTAAAAAAACGGTGAAGGGAAGAAGATATGACCGGATGGGCTAAGAGAGTCGCTGGCTGGTGTAAAGCGATGTCAATGGTTATATGCATACTGATCCCGGAGTTGCCTTTCCGATATGTAGGGAAGGACGTGTGGTCACGTTACAGGCAAAGGCCTTGTTGGAGGCTGAGAGGACAGTGCTGTTGAGGTACTGTTGAAATAGGGTGGTACAGCGTGGAATTGTTCCCCGCCCCTAATTGTGTTATCAATAACACAGGTTAGGGACGGGGATTTTTGTTTATAATTGTTAAGAAAAGCTAGGGGGAATTTAATCATGCAGCAGGAGAAAAAATATATTCCGTTTGAACAAATAAAAATTACCAACCGTCAATGGCCTGATAAAACGATTACTAAAGCACCTGTATGGTGCAGTGTTGATTTGCGCGACGGCAACCAGGCATTGGTAACACCGATGGGCATTCCGGAAAAAATTCGCTTTTTCCACACCTTGGTAGATTGCGGCTTTAAGGAAATCGAGGTTGGCTTTCCTTCCGCCTCGGAAACAGAGTACGAAATTCTGCGTACCTTGATTGAAGGCGGTCATATTCCTGATGACGTAACTGTGCAGGTTTTGGTGCAGGCGCGTGAAGAGCTTATCCGCAAAACCTTTGAGGCAGTACGCGGTGCGAAGAATGTTATCATCCATTTTTATAACTCTACTTCAACACTGCAGCGCAAAATTGTTTTTGGCAAGGATATGGACGGTATCACCGATATTGCTGTACAGGGCGCGCGCCTTATCCGCCAGCTGACGGAAGAAGAGGTTGCCCGCAGCGGTATGAACATCCGCTATGAATATTCTCCGGAAAGCTTTTCCGGTACGGAAATAGATTTCTCTGTGGCAATTTGCGAGGCTGTAATGCAGGAAATGGGCTCTAGCAAAGAAAACCCCATTATCCTCAATCTGCCTTCTACTGTTGAAATGTGTACGCCGAACACCTATGCCGACCAGATTGAATACTTCTGCCGTCATATAAAAAACCGTGAAGCAGCAATTGTCAGCGTGCATCCGCACAATGACCGCGGTACCGGTGTTGCCTGCGCCGAGCTGGCACTTTTAGCCGGTGCGGACCGCATCGAAGGAACGCTGTTCGGTAACGGCGAGCGTACCGGTAACCTTGATATCGTTACTGTAGCCCTCAACATGTTTACGCAAAATGTTGATCCCGAGCTGGATTTCTCTCATATCCTGGATATCAAAAAGGTTTATGAGGAATGCACAAAAATGCATGTGCCCGAGCGTCAGCCCTATGCCGGCGAGCTGGCCTTCACCGCCTTCAGCGGTTCGCATCAGGATGCTATCCGCAAGGGCTATGAATACATGAAAAACAGCGGTACAGAATATTGGGAGGTACCGTATCTGCCGATTAACCCGGCGGATATCCATCGTGAATACGAGCCTGTTATCCGTATTAACAGTCAGTCCGGTAAGGGCGGTGCTGCCTTCGTGATGCAGCATACCGTTGGCTACAATCTGCCTAAGGAAATGCATCCGGAATTTGGCAATATCGTGAAGGCTGCGGCTGACGAATACGGCGACGAGCTTTCCAGCGAGCAGATTGTGAAGCTCTTCCGCAAGGAATACCTCGACTTTGTTGGCAAGTACCAGCTTCTGCGTCATCGCTTCACCGAGCTTAACGAAGCTGACGGCAGCATCCACAGCCGTTTTGAAGGTGAAATTTCGGTTGCAGGCGAAAATAAGAGTGTAGTTGGTGTAGGTAATGGTCCTATCGATGCCTTCTTCCAGGCGCTTACCAGTGTCGGGATTAATGGCTACGAATTTGTCAACTATCATGAGCATGCAATTTCCAAGGGTTCTGATGCGAAGGGTATTTGCTACATCGAGCTGAAACAGAAAAATAATGGCCATATCTTCGGTGTAGGCATTCACTCTAACGTCAACGTGGCAGCGCTGCGCGGTATCATCTGCGCTATCAACCGCGCCGAGAAGTGATTAATAGTTGTCAGTGAATAGTATTTAGTGATTAGTAAACAGTTGGCAGTATGGGGCGAAGATAAATATACAAAAAATGCCCCTGTATATATTATTTTGCTAAAGGCCGGCGCCAGATAATAGATAAGCCGGCTTAGAGAAACCTCCAAAATAAGGGAAAGATTTTTGGAAAACAAGGGAAAGAACTAAAAATAAGGGAAAGAAGCAAGCGCCGTCGGCCGTAAGGCAGGCGGCGATTTGCTTTAACAAAAATATATTGCGAACAGTGTTGGGGGTGACGCCTATTTCAAGGGTTATTTTGTTGGGAGAGAGTTTGTCTTTGAGTCTGATTTCGATAATTACACGTTAATAACAAAGCGAAAACTATTGACAAAAGATTAGAAATGTGCAATAATTACAATTGATAATTAGTTTCAATCATTTTAATTTTAAGCATTTAAAAAAATAAAATAGTATGTCTTATTAGATAGGTGCGTTTGTGCTAGTATTGTGTGCAAATGCTTTATGGGGAAATCGGCGTAATTCCGATGCTGTTTCGCAACTGTAATAGAGAGCAAGACCGTCGCAACTCTTTGTTTTAAAAGAGTTACCTCTTACAAAGGGATGGTTAAGCAATGACCTCGAGCCAGGGTACCAACTGTTTAATGCGTAAATAGGGATGCGAAGAAACATTCTCGATTTTACAGTCCTATTGGTGTATATCATAGGATTTTTTGTAGTTCGCGAAGTAAGTTATTTGAGCATGTCAATTCACATATTTTGCGAATTGACATGCTTTTTTATATATCTTTTTTATCTTCAGCGGTGTTATGACAGTTAAGGAGGACGAAAAATGAAGAAAATCAAAGGTAGGAAATTCAGCAAACGCTTGGCTGGTGCTATAACTCTAGCTTTGCTGGCAGCACAAGCAGGCAGTGCCTTGGCAGCAGATACTTACAATAAGCAAATTATTGAAAGTAATTATGCTGGCTCTGTACTTAGAACTTATTGGCAAAATGAGGGTATTAGCGATGGCAAACATAATTATACCTTCAAAGATGATGCTACATTATCAGTGAATTTGACTAATCAAGAGGATTTAAGCTATCAGCAATGGCTATGGAATGTATCTGCTATTGGCGTTAGCGGTTACAACGATACCAATATTGATATGCAGGGGCATAAACTGAGTATTGATATGAGCGGGGATAAGTATGACTCAGTAAATCTTAATATTAGGCCTATTCTCGTTAATAGCAATACGCTTACGATGAAAAATGTTAATGGTATAGATATCTATGTACATGATAGCAAAAAGGCTTATACAACTGCCATTCAGGTAAGCGGTGATGCTTCACGGGGTGCATATCAGGATGGAGAAGGCAATTCGGTGCTGAAAATTGAAAATGATAACGATCCTAATCATGCTGTTAAAATTCGTACTGATGAAAATGTATATTTCAGTCAAGGCGTTTTTGTAAACAGCAATTCTGGAACGGCAAAACTGGATATTAAGGGACTTGTTGATATTGATCTCCGCAAGAATCTGTATAAACCAACTGGCATTCTCGCGTTCGGCGATTCTAAACGTGGTGATTATGCTGAAACAAGTATTGGCGGCGGTAAAATTATCGTTGCTGATTCAGGTAATGCCGTTTATTCTTATGATAGCTATATTACAATCAATAGCGCGCTTGATGATAGTAAGGAAATTATAGCTAAAGACGTAAAAAATGATGTCGAGATTAATGGACGTATTCGATCGGCCGGAGCAAATGGCATTGTAGCCATAGCTTTGAATACCGATAAATCATCTTGGACAGGCTCCGCAGTGCAGGAGACAGAGGGCTCGACAGCTGGTTCTGTTCAACTTATTTTAAGCGATAAGGCTAAATGGAACGCGACAGGTGCGAGTGCTATTACACGTTTTGCCGGTGGCAGCAGTTATGATGATGCTGGTAGCATTTTCCAAAAGGCGCAGGCGGGTGATCTTAATATCGCTAATTATAGTGGATATACTAATGTTTTTTATGAACACAGTAATAGCGGTACTGCTGCCGATGACTATACTGCAGGGGACGTAATAATTAAAAACGCGAACAAGGGCAGCGGTATCAGTATGATTACCGATAGCAGCAATATTACCATGAGCGATGAAGCTCAGGTGAAAGATGTCTTAAATACCTTGGCTAGCAAGTTGACCTATAGTGCCTATGTTGACGGGGAACATAATCTGCGCGGTATTGTCAAAATAGCGGATGGTTTGCTTACGTCCAGCGCGGAATTAAAGACTGGCAGCATTGCTTTTTCTGAAACGGATGGCAAGGGCAGCTATGGCGGTGATGTGAGCGATGTCGTGAATCCGAAAACTGATTTTACCACTACTATTACCGGCACGGACGCAGATACAGAATATAGTGAGAACGATATCGTTCAAAAGGACGGAACATATAAATTTGCCGAAGAAACAACTATTACTCCTGCGGCAAATGTTCAGGCTATAAATGTTAGCAAGGACACCGTAATTGATGCGAGCGGCAGAACTTTGCAAATTACTACGAAAGATGCAACCAATCAGATTAATGCGGTGGAAGCAGCATCCGGGAAAAAACTGGAGCTGACAGCTAAGAAGGTAAGTATTGATGTAACCGGTTCTTCTCGTACTGAAGGTGTACACTTGTATAATAGCAGTGCTACGGTCAATGGTGACCTTGATATTACGTCTAAGGGTATCGGTTATGCTTTAGGCAGCTATATTTATGGTGACAGCACCTTGACCGTGAATGGTGATTTGAGCATAAATGTTGACGGCGATAACAGCGGCTGGGGATATTATGGCGCAAGCGGATTATATGTTGCCGGTCAGTTGAACACGGCAAACTCGATAGGTGGGCAGGCAATAGTTAATGGTGATGTAGATATTAGCGGTAAGGGAAATGGCATTTTTGCCAATATCGGCAATGCATTGGTTACAATTAACGGCGGCGGTACGATTGATGTTGATAGTAGTGTTAACAATTACGCAGCTATTCGTGCTGAAAATTCCACTGTTAATATGAATGTTAAATTGGATGATAATGGTAAAGCTATAGAGGGCGCTGGTAATGATGTTACTATTAATGGTAATATTGCTGTTTCTACTGGTGCTGTCAATCCTATTGATATAAAAGGCACCTTATCTCGTATCAATTTAGCATTGGATACAAAGTATTCTACCTTAAATGGTGTTGTTATTAACGGCTTTCCTGTGGATGGAAAAACTACTGGCGGAGTAACATTTACTGGTGAAAATAATTTGTGGCTACAAAATGGTGCGGTTTGGACTAACGAGAAGAATGGTGTTGTTGACAGTAAGTTCTCCGGAAGTTATGTTAACAATTTTGTAGGCGGTAGTACAGCTGAATCCGCTGGCAATATTTTCCAAAAGGACAGCAATAACATAACTTTTGCTAATTACAGTGGTAATACTAATATTTATTATACTCATAATAATAGTGGTACTGAGGCGAAGGATTACGAAGCAGGAGACACTATTATTAAGGGTGCTGCTAAAGGAAGCTCCATTAATTTGATCACCGATAACAGCAATATCACTATGAATAAAGACAAGGAAACCAACGCAGTTTTGGATGCTTTAGCTGGCAAATTATATTATAACGCTTACGCAGACGGAGAAAGGAATCTTTCCGGTACTGTAACCATTGCTGATGGTCTTACAACTTCTAGTGCTACATTGAAGAGTGGGGATATTACCTTTACGAATGAAAAAGGACAGGGTTCTTATGTAGTGCCAGAAAAAGCTGCTTATGAATTTGTTACGACCTTGACCGGTACAGAGAGCAACGACCAGGAATATATTGATCTCAATTTACGTCAAGAGGATGGCAGCTATAAATTTGATAAGGATGTCACAATTGATATTGGTGCTAACAAAGCTAATAAAGCCATTAAAGCGGATGATGATTTGGTGGTTGATGCTAAGGACAAGGTTATTAATATTGTTGGTAATCAGGTAGCAACCTATGGCACGCTTTATGGCGTATTAAGCCAGATGGTAAATACTACTATTAATGCTAAAGAAATTAATATTGATATTACTACGAAAAACGGCGATGTGCACTGTTTAGAGGCCCAAAATATTAAATATGCCGACAAGCAGTCTAAGCTGACAGTTAATAGTGATGTCAACATTAAGAATGCTCAGGGTGCTTTCGCCGTTTATGCTATTTATTCCCGTGGTAATTCTGCGTTAGAGATTAATGGCGATGTCACTATGAAGAATGAAGAGGGAGGCTATGGCCTGGTTCCGACTCAATCATATAGTTCGCCACGCGCGTTATATGCAACTGGAACTACTTACGGTCCTGCCTATATCACTGTTAATGGTGATACTGATATTGTTGTCGATGGCAATGGTGTAGGAGCGGAAAACTATGGCTCGGAAGTAAATCTTAACGGAGCTGTAAAAATTAAAACTAATCCGGGAAGAAGCAACAAATACGCTGTTTCTGCGGGCGGCGGTACAGTTAACGTCAATAATGGTGAACAGGCAAAAGACATTCAGATTGATGGTAATATTGGCTTATTGAAATCTGATTTAGGTGCTAGCATTATTAATATCAATATGAATACTGCTGATTCGTACTTAAATGGCGTTATTTATGATGAAGCCACCAATGAGAAAAGTGAACTGAATTTTACGCTGCAAAATGGAGCTGTTTGGACTAATAAACTTTACAATACCAATAGCAATTTTGCCGGCAGCACGGTAAGAAAGATTGTAGGTGGCAGTTCCGCAACCTCCGCAGGAAATATCTTCCAAAATGATACTAATAAGATTAATATAACCAATTATAGCGGTAATACTAATATTTTCTATGCGCATGAAAATAAGGGTACGTCGGCAGATGATTATATAGCTGGCGATACTATTATTGGAAATGCAGCTGTTGGAAGCAATGTGAGCCTCATTACAGACAACACCAATATCAATACAGTGCGTTTGAATGAAGTTAATCAGGTGTTGAATGCTTTGGCTGGCAAACTGACCTATAGTGCTTATGTTGATGGCGAAAGAAACTTGAACGGCAAAGTTATTATTGCTGATGGTCTGCTGACTTCTAGCATGACTTTGAACACGGGTGATATTACCTTCAATACAGAAACTGGTAAGGGCAGCTATGAAGCACCTGCTACCGAACCGACAACTGAATTCACTACGCCGGTTACCGGCAATCGTGAGACCGATTGGGAGTACGATGACGCAGGCGTTATCAAAGAAGATAATGTTTATAAATTTGATAAAGACAGCAGTATTACGGTTAGTGGTGGAACTGCCGCAGACCTTAATAGTGTTTCTACTATTGACGCTGTTGCAAAGACTTTGGTTATTGACAATACTTCTACCGGCGGCACCAATATCGGACTTAATAAGACAGAGGATGGCAGAAGTAGCGTGGTTGCTAAAAAACTTAAAATTTCCGTTGTTAATGAATCTGGTCGTGCTGAAGGCATTCATTTAGCAAGCTCCAACAGTAATGGTAGACCTGAGTTAGTGATTGATGGTGATGTTGAACTTAATACCGAGGGCACGGATAATACCATTGGCGCTTATGTAATGGGTAATAGCAAATTGACTGTAAACGGCGACCTTAAGGCTCATATCGATGGGCATAATGGCGGTTATAGCTATTATGGCAGCGAAATTCTTTACGCGACCAGTAACATGGGGGCCAATTCTATGGGCAGTGAGCTGACTGTTGACGGCAATGTTGATCTTTCTGGCGTCGGTAATGGCATTTTCGCTAATGCCGGAGGCAGTGTAATTACTGTGACTGGCGGTGGTAAAATCGATGTGGACAGCAGCACTAACCCATATGCGGCGATTCGTGCGGAGGACGGCACTGTTAATATGAATGTCGTTTCGGATGATAACGGTAAGGCTATTGCATCAGGCAAAGAGAACGTAAATATTAAAGGCAATATTGCCGCGACAACAGGTGCTGTAAATAGAGTGGATAAAAATGGTACGCTTACCCAGATTAACTTGGGGCTTGCTACTAAAGAATCTTCTTTGACCGGCGCAGTTTACAATGCTTTCCCAGAAGAGGGAACGACCAGTGGAGATTTAACCTTTACTGGTGAAGTAAATATGTGGTTGCAGAATGGTGCAACTTGGAACAATCAGGTTCAAGGACAAATTGGTTCATCTTCCGGTGGCAAATCCTTTGAGGGCAGTATTGTAAGCAATCTTGTCGGTGGTGATAGTGCGGACAAGGCAGGCAATATCTTCCAGTCTGACGCCAATAAACTTACCATTAGAAAGTATAGCGGTTTTACTAATCTTTATTATGCTCATGATAATGCAGGTGCTAGTGCAGAAGATTATAAAGCAGGCGATACGGTTATTCAAAGCGCTTCTTCTGGCAGCGGTGTAAATCTTATTACCGGTAACAATGGTATTGATTTAACAAGTAAATCTGAGGTTGAGGAAGCCCTGAGCGCCTTGGCTAGGAAGCTTACTTATAGCGGTTATGCTGCTGGCGAGAAGAATCTTACCGGTAAAGTTGGCATTGCTGATGGTCTGACTACTTCAAGCGCAATGAGAAAGCTTGGTGATATGTCCTTTGCTAGTACTGACGGCAAGGGCAGCTATGTTGCTGGCAGCGTAAGCAATGTCGATGGAAACGATTTCCAAAAGCCGATTATTAAGGGCGATTATGAGAATGCTATTTTGAAAGGCGTTCGTAGCGCAATGATGACTTCCGCTTTGGATTGGCGCGATAACGCGGCTAATTTGAATGGTCGCAGCCTTGCTTTACGCGAGGGTGCTGAAGCTGGAGCCTGGGTACAAACCTATGGCGGCAAGATGAAATATGATAATGACGCTTTAGACTTCACTCACCAATATTGGGCAGGACAGGCTGGCTTCGATAAGGCTATTGCAAATGGCTGGAATTTGGGTGCGGCTATTGATTATCGTGATGGCAGTGCAAGCTACCTTAATGGTGATAAGGGTGATACTAAACTTTATAGTTTAGGCGTTTATGCATCTAAAAATGTAGGTAATAATGCGTATGTAGATCTTATGGCGAAAGCAGGTAAGGTGAAAAATGAATTTACTGTATATAATGATTTCCGCAACACTCCTGTAGAAGTTAAAGCTGATGGCGAATATTCTGCTACTGGGTACAGTGTAAGCGTACAGTATGGACAACGCTTTGGCAATACTAAAAAAGGTTATTTAGAGCCGCAATTACAACTAACTTATGCGCATTTAGGCAGTGACAGTTTTGCTGCTGACAGCAAGGCGGGTAAGCTTTTTGTTAACCAAGAGGCTTTTGATAGTCTTGTAGGCAGAATTGGTGTACAAACCGGTATAGAAAATGAACGTGGAGGCTTCTATGCGAAATTGAGCTTGGCACATGAGTTTAGCGGTGATGCCGGGGCAACCTACATTAGTACGGAAAAGGGTGCGGAGGCTAAGCATACCAGTTATGACTTAGGTGGAACTTGGAGTGAGCTCACTGTTGGCGGCAGCTACAACCTTAGCAAGTGCAGTAATTTTTATGCTGATGTTACTAGAAGTCTGACTGGTGATTATCAACATCAATGGAAATTGAATGCTGGTATCAACTTTAGCTTCTAACTGAAAATTAAATAATAGCTGATATCTTTATTCTTCTAAAGGTAGAAGAAAACGAAGACGCTGGTTTAATTACCGGCGTCTTTGTTGCAGTGCGCCCAGCATGGGCGATAACTAGGTGGTGAAAGTCCACTACGCGCTCGGTAGCAGGAAGCGTTAGCCGAAGGCAAGGGTGTCCATCGTGAGGTGGAATCTGAAGGAAGCCGGATGCTGTTGCGGAAAATCGACAGCGGGCAAAGTTCTGAGCCGA
>ENA-OPVT01001036-OPVT01001036.1-human-gut-metagenome-genome-assembly--contig:-NODE-1036-length-18711-cov-2.663272_pt1 | contig 18711 bp, 9 predicted proteins | sample MGYA00241499_ERZ501990 | MGnify/ENA primary metagenome ERZ501990 (study PRJEB25962, sample SAMEA2042104) | human gut metagenome | biome: human gut; feature: human-associated habitat; material: faeces...
CGCTTCTGAAAACGGCTTCGATGCTGTGCTTGTCGAAGGCTGGAACGAGGGCTGGGAAGACTGGTTCGGCCATCTTAAGGACTATGTCTTCGATTTCGTGACTCCTTATCCTGATTTCAATCTTGAGGAAATCCGTGACTATGCCAAGTCCAAAGGTGTGGAAATGATCATGCATCACGAGACTTCCGCTTCCGTAAGAAACTACGAAAGGCATCTCGACACCGCATATACTTTTATGAAAAACAACGGCTACAATGCCGTCAAATCCGGTTATGTCGGAAATATGCTTCCTCGCGGGGAACAGCATTACAGCCAGTGGATGGTAAACCATTATCTGTATGCCGTCACCCAGGCCGCCAAATATAAGATAATGGTCAATGCCCATGAGGCCGTGCGTCCTACGGGATTGTGCCGGACCTGGCCTAATCTTATAGGAAACGAGTCTGCCAGAGGAACCGAGTATCAGGCATTCGGCGGTTCCAAGCCGGGACATGTCTGCATATTGCCGTTTACCAGGCTGCTGGGCGGTCCGATGGACTACACTCCAGGCATCTTCGAGATGAATATCAGCAAGTTCAGTCCGGGCAACAAGTCCCACGTCAATGCCACTATTGCAAATCAGCTGGCCCTCTACGTGACGATGTATTCCCCGTTGCAGATGGCTGCCGACCTTCCGGAAAACTACGAAAGATTCCCGGATGCGTTCCAGTTCATAAAGAATGTGGCGATGGAATGGAGTGAGGCCAGATATCTGGAGGCCGAGCCTTTCGAATATGTCACCACGGCACGCAGGGTAAAGGATTCAGGAGACTGGTTTGTCGGCTCCACAGCAGGTGCTGAAGGCCACGTTTCCAAGATATCGTTCGACTTCCTGGAGCCGGGCAAGAAATATGAGGCCACGCTCTATGCAGATGCACCGGATGCGGACTACAAGACAAACCCACAGGCTTACACTATCCGCAAGATGAAGATTGACCACAAGTCGAAGCTCGTCCAGAAGTGTGCTGCAGGCGGCGGATATGCGATGGAGATAAAAGAAATCAAGAAATAAAACTATAAGTGTATGATAATCAACAAATTGAAATTTATGAGCGTAATCGGAGCGGTATTTTTATGCCTCTCCGCTTCAGCGTCTCAGAAAGAAGACTTCAAAGCAGCTGAGAAAGCGGCCTCAGGAGTTATCACGAGAACTCTCGGAAGAAAACCTTCCAATGTGAAACTCGTAGTTACTGGTCCTATGGAGGGAAGCGAATATTTCTCTACAGAGGTGAAGAAAGGCAAACTTACCGTAAAGGGAAGCTCTGCTGTGGCAGTCTGCCGTGGTTTCTATGATTATGTAACATCCAACCATTACGGTCTGTCCACTTGGACTGTCAATAACATTGACCTTCCTGAAAAGCTTGCAGACCAGCCTCTTAAACTCGTTACTACTCCTTTCGTGCTGAGACAGTATATGAATGTCTGCACCCTCGGCTACACCATGCCTTACTGGAAATGGGAAGACTGGGAGAAGGAACTCGACAGGATGGCTCTCCACGGCGTGAACATGCCGCTTTCGCCTATCGGAAGCGAAGCGATTTTCGCCCGAGTATGGAAGAAGCTCGGTCTGACTGATGAGGAAATCGGCAAGTTCGTGACAGGTCCGGCTTACCTGCCGTGGTTCAGAATGGGCAATATGTCAGAACTCGACGGACATCTCTCACAGAGCTGGTATGACAAGACCATCGCTCTGGAACACAAGATGATAGACAGGATGAGTGAACTCGGTATGACACCGATTTACAATGCTTTCGCAGGCTTTGTGCCTGAAGCGATCAAGCGCGTGTATCCTGACGCGAACCTCATCCACACCGGTTGGGATGACGGCCCGTACTATGTGTCCAATTTCATTTCTCCTGAAACGGAGCTGTTCCAGCTGATCGCGAAGACATATATCCAGGAATGGGAAAAGGAATTCGGAAAAGGCAAATACTACCTCGCCGACAGTTTCAATGAAATGAAGGTCCCGTTCGCCGAGCGTGGCACCAAGGAACGCTATACTCAGATATCCAACTACGGAAAGTCTCTGTATCAGTCCATTGCCGCTGCAAATCCGGACGCTGTTTGGGTGCTCCAGGGCTGGATGTTCGGCTACCAGAGACATATCTGGGACCCGGAGAGCATCGAGGCATTGTTCTCCAAGGTACCTGATGACAAGATGCTTCTTCTGGACCTGAGCGTGGACTTCAACTACGGAATCTGGGAGAATGAATATACCTGGAACTATGCGAAAGGCATTTACGGAAAGCCGTGGATCTACAGTACCGTGCCTAACTTTGGCGGACGTACTGCCCCTGCAGGCGCATTGGACTTCTACCTTAACGGCCATCTGAATGCCCTCAGCTCCGCAAATATGGGCAATCTTGTCGGCGCAGGCACCGCTCCGGAAGGCGTGGAAAGCAATGAAGTGATCTACGAAATCCTTTCCGATGCGTGGTGGAGCACTTCCCACAAGGATATCCACGAATGGCTAAAGAATTATACCATCAACAGATACGGCAAATGTCCTGAGACGATGATGACATTCTGGAACAAGATGCTCGAAAGCTCTTACGGAATGTGCTCAAGCCGTGCACAGTACGTAGTTCAGAGACAGCCGTTCTACGGTCTCGGAGGCCGTTACGTGGTCTCAAAGGCTCACTTCGAGGCGCTTGAAGCCTATATCGCGGCTGCTTCGGAACTCGGTGACAATGAAGCATATCTTACCGACCTTGCCTTGTGGGCCGGCTTCTATGCGTTCGGCAAGGCGGACCTGCTCGTAAACCAGATCAATGAGGCTTATCTTGCCGGAGACAATGACAAGGCAGCCGCTATGGAGGTCCGCTTCAAGGACCTGATGCTTCGCGCAGACAGACTTCTGGACAAGAACCCTGTAACCCGTATGCAGAGATGGATAGACTTTGCCCGCGGATGGGGTGACAGCCAGCAGGAGAGCGACAAATATGAAAAGGACTGCCGCAGAATCGTGACTACTTGGGGTGTCAGCTATCCTGACGCCGGCCTCAATGACTATGCATGCAAGATCTGGTCAGGTCTTATCCGCGACTACTATATCCCGAGATGGCAGCATTTCTTCGATGCCAAAAAAGCGGACAAACCATTTGACTTCGCCGCTTGGGAGGGTAATTTCACAGAGGAGAAGAAACTCTCCGATTTCGTTCCGGTAAAGGACCTCGTGAAGGAATCACAGGAGCTTGTCAATGTTGCGAAAGACATTGAACCGGCTGAAGGCCAGGGACTTTCCGGCTGGACATCATTCGAGATGAGAGACAGCAGCACATTGATCATCCGCATGATGGAGCCTGAGGATTACATTCCGGTCAAGGCCCTGAGATTCAGATGGAAGAGAGGTGAGGACAATGTCACCCTCAAGCGTGTGCAGGTCAATGCTGCCGGCTGGGTACGTTCCGTCAAGAAGGACATCAATGTAGAAATCGGCAAGGACAATCCGGTAGTGGAGATCCCATTGGAATACAAACGCGACAGGACCTATCAGTTCATCTATGTCCATATCGAATTGGCAGGAACAAAACTGAACTGGGACTCACAGGTCGCAATAGAATATGTAAAATAATTATTCAATATGATGAGAAAAATTATATCAGTCATCGCTCTGGCGGCCGCGCTTTTCTGCGGTCTGTCATGCAGCAAAGACAATTCAGTCCCTGAGATTGAATTGAAGAGTGTTTCTGCTACGTCGTTCGACGCTGCCGGAGGATTCGGAACTGCTGTAGTTGAAGCAGGCGGCCTCGAACTGACGGCCGAGTCTTCAGCCCCTGACTGGCTTCGCGTAAGCGTTGCCGGTTCTTCTGTCCTGTTCAATGTGTTCTCATATACTGGTGATACAGAGCGCACTGCGGATGTTACCATCAATGCTGAAGGCAGCAATTCCGTCAGTTTTTCAGTGAAACAGTCTCCGTTCAAGGGAATCATCATAAGTGAATCAAGCCTGGAGTTCTCTGATTCCGACCAGAAATTGCAGACACTTGTAAAGTGCACATCTGATTTCAGCGTGGAAATCCCTGAGAATCCGGATGGCGTCTTCTCATTCGAGAAATCAGCCAGCGGTGTGACATTCATCGTAAGCAAGGCTCAGAGCCGCAGAGCATTCTCCGGCAGAGCAGTCATCACCCCTGCGGACAACAGCATTGAACCTGTTTATGTAACATTGACACTCCCTAAGAAACCGGACTGGTATTATCTCTTGGGCACTTGGAAAGTGGCAAAGAACGCCGATGAGTGCGGAGACAAGAGCGATTTCGTGTTCGCGACAGAAAAGATGTACGAGTCATTCTCGGTTACGGTTCAGAAAGGCGAGCTCGTGAATTATCCTTTCTCAGCCCAGCTGGTGGACGGTAAAGTAAGAATCGGCATCCAGGGCTTCGGTAAAGATGAGGCTGCAAACAAGTACTACTCAGTGCATTTCAACGGGCCGACTTCGTCCAATCCGTCAGGATTCTACATCTTCTCTACAGAGGGTCGTGCCGCTTGGGATGCCGAACCTGTATTCGATGATGTGAACCACACAGTCACTCTTTCATTCGAGAATGCCAAACTGAACAGCAACGATATCCCTCAGCAGTTGAACATCTGGTGGAGTCGTGACAGATTCTTTGCATTCACTACACGTATTGTAGCATATCAGCAGCTTGTGCTTACTAAGGAATATACAGAATAGTAACAGCTTATGAAAAGATTGATCATAGCATTGCTGCTGTCGTTTGCCTGCACGTTTTCAGTTTTCGCGCAGCAGACATTGACAGTCAGCGGTACAGTCAAGGACGATGCCGGCGAGCCTCTCATAGGTGTCGTGGTGGCAGTGGCGGGCACAGGAAATGCTGCAGTCACAGGCCTTGACGGTAATTATACATTGACAAAAGTGCCTGCAGGAGCCAAGCTCGAGGCTTCCTGTCTGGGTTATACCAATGTCACAAAACCTGCTGCAGAAAAAGTGGACTTCGTGCTCTCCACAAGCACGGAAATGCTTTCTGAGGCAGTGGTTACCGGTATGACCACCACTGACAAACGTCTCTTCACAGGAGCGACCGACCAGCTTTCTGCCGTGGATGTAAATATCAGCGGTGTGGGTGAAATCAGCCGTTCGCTCGAAGGAAAATCAGCCGGAGTCTCAGTGCAGAACGTATCCGGAACCTTCGGTACCGCGCCAAAGATCAGAGTCAGGGGTGCCACCTCCATTTTCGGAGATTCCAAGCCACTGTGGGTGGTCGATGGCGTCATAATGGAGGATGTGGTCAATGTGGATGCCAATTCCCTGTCATCCGGAGATGCCACGACATTGATCAGTTCCGCGATAGCAGGCTTGAACTCTGACGATATCGAGTCGTTCCAGATCCTCAAGGACGGTTCCGCGACTTCCATCTACGGAGCGAGGGCAATGGCGGGTGTCATTGTCGTGACCACCAAGAAAGGAACTCCGGGCGTGACCCGCGTGAACTACAACGGTGAATATACCATGCGTCTTGTCCCTTCATATTCCGAGTTCAACATCATGAACTCACAGGAGCAGATGTCGGTCTATGAGGAAATGTACCAGAAGGGATGGCTCAACTTCACCAGCAGCGTATATAATTCGCAGGGCGGTGTTTACAGCAAGATGTCCCAGTTGATGAACACATACGATTCCACGACCGGAAAATATCTGGTTGAGAATACTGAAGCAGGAAGAAAGGCATATCTCCGCAAGGCCGAGATGCGCAACACCGACTGGTTCAGCGAACTTTTCCGTCCGACGGTGCAGCACAGCCACTCTGTCAGCATCACTTCAGGTTCTGAGAAAGGCAGTTACTATGCGTCTCTGGGCGCGCTGGTCGATCCGGGCTGGTCGATCCAGAGCAAGGTAAACAGATATACCGCGCTTTTCAACACTTCCCAGAAGATATTCAAGGATTACATCACCCTGAACATCATAGGAAACGCCTCATACAGACAGCAGAGGGCGCCTGGTTCGCTGTCGTCTTCCACAAACCTCGTCGAGGGCTCGGTTAAGCGTGATTTCGACATCAACCCGTATTCTTATGCCCTCCGTACTTCGAGGACACTGGATCCGGACGAGTTCTATACCAGGAATTATGCTCCGTTCAATATCAAGCACGAACTGGAGAACAACTACATTGACCTGTCTGTGCTCGACACGAAGTTTCAGGCGGAGATCAAGGCGAAGCCGATAAAAGGTCTCGAACTGTCCGCCCTCGGTTCCGTAAGATATCAGCTGTCAATGACTGAGCACAATATCAGGGACAATTCCAACCAGGCCGAGGCTTACCGTTCTGCTGCCACCAAGATCATCATGAACGCGAACCCTTACCTGTACAAGGACCCGGACAATCCGACAGGGGACAAGTACACGGTCCTGCCTCAGGGAGGTATCTTGAAAAAGAATGACTACTCAGCGCTCAGCGTGGATTTCAGAGCATCAGGAACATACAATACCGCCATTGCCGACAAGCATATCATCAATGCTTTCGCTGCGGTGGAAGTCAATTCGCTGGACAGGCACGCAAGTTCTTTCGACGGATGGGGACTTCAGTATGAGGCCGGCGAGACTCCGTTCTACATCCTGGACCTGTTCAAGAAACAGCTTGAGCAGAACTCATATTACTACAGCCTGAACAATACGCACGAGCGCAATGTCGCTTTTGCCGCTACTGCTTCATACTCATACAATTACAGATACACCATCAACGGAACATTCCGTTACGAGGGGTCCAACAGGCTCGGAAGGGCAAGAAGCGCACGCTGGCTGCCTACATGGAACGTCGCCGGCAAATGGTCTGCGGATCAGGAAGAGTGGTTCGATGCGCTGAAACCGGCATTGTCCAGCATGAACTTCCGTGTATCATATTCATTGACAGCGGACAGAGGCCCGGCGTGGGTGAACAACTCCACAGCATTGTTCTATCCGAGCACTCCGTGGCGTCCTGCCACCAATATCAAGGAGCCGTCACTCTACCAGTCATCCATCGAGAACTCCGAACTCACATACGAGAAGAAGCATGAGTTCAATGTGGGAGCTGACCTCGGTTTCATCGACGACCGCATCCTCCTGTCATTCGATACCTATAAGAGAAATAACTTCGACCTTATCGGAAGCGTTGTGACTCAGGGACTTGGCGGTGTGTCCAACAAATACGGAAACGTGGCTTCCATGAAGTCTTCCGGAGTGGAGCTTTCGCTTACCACCAAGAATATCGTCAAGAAGGATTTCTCATGGACTACGAACTTCATATTCTCGCATATGAAGAACACCGTGACCAAGCTCAAGACTTACCAGACAATGATCAGTTATCTGACAGGTTCGGGCTATTCTATGGAAGGAATGCCTCGAGGCGCCGTGTTCTCACTGCGTTTCATGGGACTTGACGAGATGGGTATCCCGACTTTCCTGAACAAGGACGGGGAAATAACTTCCACGAACATCCAGTTCCAGGAAATGAATAATTTCAGTAACCTCAAGTATGAGGGACCGATTGACCCGACAATCACCGGAAGTTTCGGCAACATGTTCAAGTTCAAGGGCTTCACGATGAATGTCTTCATGACTTACTCCTTCGGAAATGTGGTAAGGCTGGACCCTATCTTCTCCAACAGCTATTCGGACCTTACCGCCATGCCGAGAGAGTTCATGGACAGATACATCAACCCTGGTGATGAGAACGTTACCAATGTGCCTGTGATCGCAAGCAAGCGTCAGAACAACAGCATCAGCAATCTCAGCATTGCCTACAATGCCTACAACTACTCTGACCAGCGTATTGCCAAAGGCGATTTCATCAGGCTCAAGGAGGTTTCATTGGGTTATGAACTTCCTAAGACAGCAGTTGAAAAGCTCAGACTGAAGAGCCTTTCATTCAAGATACAGGGAACCAATCTCTGTCTTCTGTATGCCGACAAGAGGCTGGAAGGACAGGACCCTGAGTTCCTCAATGCCGGCGGTGTCGCAGTTCCGATGCCGAAGCAGTTCACATTGACCTGCAAGATAGGATTTTAAATCAATGCGGATATGAAGAAATTTATAACATATTCATTGGCAGTTCTTTCTCTGGTTGGAGGATTGACCTCCTGCGACAAGTTCCTGGACAAGCTTCCGGACAACAGAACTGAACTGAATTCGACTGAAAAGATACAGAAACTGCTTGTTTCCGCTTATGCTTCAAGAACTTACGTGAGATTCTTCGAATATGCGTCGGACAACTGCGAACTCTATAGCGAAGGAAACAAGAATACGTCCAGACTCATTGAACAGAATTATAACTGGGAACCGATAGAGGAAGCGGACAACGAGAGCAACGTGAACACCTGGCAGGCATATTACAATATGATTGCCACCGCGAATGCCGCTCTTCAGGCTATTGCCGAGCAGGGTACTCCTGAGGAGATGCTCCCTTATAAGGGTGAGGCACTTCTCTGCCGCGCTTACGCTCACCTCTGTCTGACAATGATCTACTGTCTCCCTTATCATCCTCAGTATGCGTCTCAGTATCTGGGAGTTACCTATATGGACAAGCCGGAGACCACATTGAATCCGAAATACAGCCGTGGTACTCTTGCCCATGACTACGAGATGATCCAGAAGGATATCGAGGAAGGACTTCCTCTTCTGAACGACGAGGCATGGTCAGTTCCGAAATATCATTTCAACAAGAAGGCAGGCTATGCGCTTGCAACCAGGTTCTACGTCTATAGCAACCAGTGGGAGAAGGCGGTTGAGGCCGCAAATGTGGTGCTCGGCACTAACCCTTCCGAAATGCTCCGTGACTGGGCTGCAACCAGCAAGATGGCCTGGGCTTATGATACCAGGGCATTGAACTACATCAATCCTACGAACAAGGTGAACCTGCTGATCATTCCGCTCTATTCTGCAAACGGCGGTCTGTTCAATGCATGGTCCGCTACCGGCGGAAGATATGCGCACACCAACAGGATCGCCAAGATGGAGACTGTCCGTGCGAAGCGTCCTATGGGCGGTGCCTATGATACCGGCAAGCAGGACAATACCCAGTATATCTACCAGATGGTTCCGTTCTACTGGGCTGACCTCATAACCAACAAGGTGTACTGGCCGAAATGGCCTTCCCAGTGGGAGGTCGTGGATCCGGTGGCAGGTACCGGTTATGTCCGCAGCACGATGGTGGCCCTCGATGCCAATGAAGTGCTTCTGAACAGGGCTGAGGCCTATATCCAGCTCAAGGAATATGACAAGGCTGCTGCAGATATGGATACCTGGAGCTGTTCAATGTACAAGGTCGGAACCAACGGAATCCGTCATCTGACACGCGAGCTGATCGATGAGGTTTACGGCGACCCTTCTTCATCATTGTACATCAAGGAATATACAAGGGAAGAGCCTACTTCCAGGAAGCCGATTCATCCGCATGGATTCACTGTAGAGCCTGGTACTCAGGAAAATATGACCCAATGCCTGCTGTTCTGCAAGAGAATCGATTCTCTGGAGGAAGGACTCCGCTGGATGGACCTCAAGAGATACGGAATCACCATCGACAGGTTCGACGACACCGAATACGACGACGCTACGACCTCAGGATTCGAGGCTACTGTCACATTGCCTTACAATGACTTGCGCCGCGCATTCCAGATTCCTTCAGAGTCCATCAAAACCGGTCTGGAGCCGAACCCGCGCAACAATGCGGAGACCCCTGACCATCCTTTCGTCAAATATCTTTAAGGAGGAATGAAGATGAAAAAGTATATATCATTGATATTGGCAGCCTGCTCTGTGCTGGTGATGTCATCCTGTACCAAGGATGAAGTCAGCTCCGAGAGCATTTTCAAGGAAGAGAACCACAGATATACCGAGTTCGATTCATGGCTGCAGAGAAATTATGTGGAGCCTTACAATGTCCGTTTCGAATACCGGATGCCGGACAGGGAGACCAGCTTCAACTACTGGGTATCACCTCCTAACATCAAGGAGTCGATAATGATTGCCAAACTTATCAAGTTCACGACTCTTGAGGCCATGGTGGAGATGATGTCTTCCGGAGACGAGACCGAGGATCCTGCATTGTTCGTGAAATCCTATTTCCCGAAGGTGCTCTTCCTCGTAGGCAGTTTCGAGATAAGCAGCAGCGGTTCCACAGCCCTTGCATCTGCGGAGAACGGCCTTCAGATCAACATCCTGGGCGTGAACTTCTTCGAGTATCACAAGGATGCGGAAAGAATCGCGGGCACTATGCTCCATGAGTTTACCCATATCCTCGACGGTATCCACGGCTCTCCAGCAGAGTTCAAGGACATCACCCTCAGCGACTATGTGGGCGACCGCTACACTTCCCTTACCGATGACCCTTATCAGAAAGGATTTGTCAGCAACTATGCGCGCTCCCACTACAGCGAGGATGTGGCAGAGACCGGCGGACGTCTGATTTCACTTACGGAAGAGGAAAGAGAGGCAATGATAGCCAAGGCAGGTCCTGTGGGCGGCCCGCTCATGAGAAAGAAATATGATATGCTGAAGAAATGGCTCAAGGATTCTTACGGAGTGGATTCCGAAAGATGGTGTGAAATCTATCATCGCCGTATCGCTCAACTGGACAGCCTGGATTGGGAATCACTTGACGAATAAACCCGAATCGATATGAAAAGAATTATAACATATATTCTGTCAGCGCTGATGCTGCTCTCTTTGGCTTCCTGCTACAAGAGTTCCAGAATCTTCGACGAGACGGCCGCACAACGTACAGAAGACCGCATCGAGCTCTGTCGCAGTGCGCTGGTAGCCCGCGAAACATGGGTTATGGAGTATTTCCCGGATGAAGACCTCCGTTACGGCGGATGGATTTACGTGCTGCAGTTCTCACCGGACTATACAGTGAAAGTCTGGTTCGAGGGAGCCGGCTTCATACCTCAGGCTGACCCTGTTACGGAGTCAGAATACAAGGTGGAATTGGGTACGGGCCCGATGCTGAAATTCTGCACCAACAATGACTACATACATTTCTTCTCCTTCCCGGGAGGCCCGAACGGTGGCGGATATCGCGGCTGGGGCGGTGATTTCGAGTTCACCGTCATGTCGATTTCCGACAACTATGACGAGATCATCCTGAAAGGCCTGAAGTCATTCAACAGAATACGGCTCACACCGCTTTCCGGCGATGAAACACCTGAAAGCTATATCGCCAAGGTGCATGCCAGCGAAAAGGCCGTGACCAAAAAGTCATTCGACCTCTGCGTGAACGGCAAGGTGATCGGAACTGCTACTAGGGAAGCTCTTCCTGATTTCAACAATTACGAGAGATACTACAAGAGCAAGATCTGGACATTGTCCTACGAGATGCCTGTCCAGGCCACTGACGAGAACGGCAACCCGATGACAGACGAAAGCGGCGCTCCGGTTTACAAATCCGAGAAGGTCGTGGAGAATGTCTGTGCCATTAATCTTCCTGACGGAGTGATGAAGTTTTACAAGCCATATTCGTTCAAGGGCAACTGCATCGACGGACTGGACGGCCAGACTGTCAGCGAATTCAAGTGGACGCATGGCGTGTTCTCATCCAAGGACTACTATTCTGGAACAGATTCGTTCTATCAGATAACTCTTCAATAATATAGTAGATGAAAAACAGAATAATATATATGACGCTTCTTTCCGCATTGGCCCTGACCGCCTGCGGAAAAGAAGAAGCGAATGAGCCGGAGAAAGATGCGCCGATGACTTCTTCGGAGTACATTTCATTCAAGGTGTCAGCATCTTCACCGTCTGAGGCGGCTCCCGTCACATGGGAAGCGGTTTCCGACCGTATCGGAGTGTTCGTTTCCGAAGCCGGTACCGGTTCGGCGTTGAATGACAATGCCTATTATGACGCATATACATCCACAGCATCATCCAGATTCTTCCCTCTCAAGGACGCTGACAAGCTCAAGTGGGAAGACGGCAAGAAATATGATGTGTCCCTGTATTATCCGTTCAGTACCAAGATGAAGGATGCGACTTCCATCCCGGTTTCAGTAGCTGAGGAGCAGGTGGTGTCAATTCCTCTGACTACGACGCAGCTGAAGAGAAGCCAGATCTTCGTGTCTTCAGTGAAATCAGTTGAGCGCCCGGACAATGGCATTCTCGAAATGTCCCTTGCGCCTGTCGTCGCATTCGTGAAGGTCAATGTTTCTTCCAATCTGCCTGTTGCCTGCAATTCCGTAAAGCTCACAGGCGAAGACGGAACGGCACTTGCCTTCAAACATGCCAAATATGACCTGTTCACTTCCAGCCTCTCTGAAATAGACTCGGTAAGTTCTGTGATCAATGTCAAGCCAGCCTCACCTGTATATCTCAGGCGCAAGGCTACAGAGTTCATTGTCAATGTAAATCCGCAGTATGCCGGCAAGACATTGACCATAGACTGCGACCTCGAAGGCGCTGACTTTGAGAAAGTTGTCGTGGATGTTCCGGAAGGCGGATTCAAGCCGGGAACCTGCGTTTCCTACAATGTCGGAATGACCGCAGACCCTGTGCTCCTGAGCGCGGACGGTACTGCCAACACCTATATCGTGAACAAGGCTGACTGCCTCTATGCTTTCAATGCGAAGGTAAAGGGCAACGGCAGTACGAAGAGCATCAGCTGGAGCTACGACGGGGAACCGCACAGCACCGCATTCGATGCCGCTTTGGCCCCTTCTTCAGCAGAACTTCTGTGGTACAGCATCCCTGAAGGCGAGGGCGGATTTGTCAATGCAAGTCCTGTCTCTGTCGGAAGCGTGATGTATGACGAAGTTGACGGTCTCGTCTATTTCAAGACGCCGAAGACGTTTGTGAACGGCAATGCCGTGATCGCTGCGCTTAATGAGTCCGGCGAAATCGTATGGAGCTGGAACATCTGGGCCGTGGAAGGCTGGGATGCCGATGCTACTTCCAGGAAGGCCGGCCGTTATACGGTCATGGACCGCAACCTCGGAGCCGTGCTCGGACTTTCCGCAAAGGATGTCTCTGACAATATGAAGGCAGCCGGAGCCATCGGCAACTACTATCAGTGGGGCCGTAAGGATCCGTTCCCTGCAGCATCTGAATATAAATCGACTACGAATGTACAGGAAGGCTGGGGCAACCCTGCTTACACCACCCTGGATGAATATAAAGTCGATGGGGACAAGATCTTCTCTTCCGACAGGGCCAAGAACGCCAGGATGCTCCATGCGGAACTCGGTTCGGGCTATTCGCTCCAGCAGGCCGTGGACGAGTCCGTAAAATATCCTCACAAGTGGATGTTCGGAGGCAACAACGATGCTGTCTATCCTCAATACAGTTGGTTCTCCGGAGAAGGCGACTTCCAGGCAAAATCCATTCTGGACAATGAGCAGTGGCGCTATCTCTGGGGCAGCACTGACAACATCAGCAATGATAAGACTATCTATGACCCGTGTCCGGCAGGTTGGAAAGTGCCGACAGCAGATGCCTATGCGACATTCTTCGCTTCTTCCGGTTCCGCTGCTGGCGGTCACGGAGTCTATGTTTCCGAATATGACCTTTATTTCCCATTTGCTGGACAGAGAAAGGCCGGTTTCGGTGGCTCAGTCATTTCGGCTTCAGGTGAAGTTATGATGGCTTCGGCAAGTGTCGCCAACTCTCTTTATCCGATCCGCTCATCTGTCGGCTCGAACGGCGCAGGCGCAAAGATCACTCAGAGCAACAGCTACTCAGGTGCCGGACTGCAACTTCGCTGCGTGAAGGAAAATGTGGACGGGAAAGCTCCGGGATACGGCAAACAGACCGGTCACAGGGCAGCACTTATGGGCGACTCCATCACAAGGACCTGGAAAGACCGCGGCCGTCTGGCCTTTTTCACCGAGAACAGCTACCTTAACTGTGGAATCGATGGACAGACCTCAAGCAATATGATTGACCGTTTCGGTCCGAACATCGTAGATGACAATCCTCAGTGTGTGGTGATTACCTGCGGTACGAATGACCTTGCTGAAAATATGTCCGGTGATGGCTACCGGGTTCACGTGAGCAAGGAGAATCTTCTTGCCAACATCGCCCTTATGTCCAGGATTGCCGAAGATATGGGAGTTCCTGTCATACTCGGTTCGATTTGTCCGACAAGGAGCATGTGGTGGAAACCGGATGCATGGAAAGCGGAGTTTGACGGAGACTACATCGCATCTAAGGTTATCGAGGCCAACAAGCTCATCAAGGCCTATGCTGCCGAGAGAGGCTATCGTTATGCAGATTACCACAGCGCTCTGAAAAATGATCGGAACGGTCTGGCTGACGAGTACTGCTGGGTATTCGGCAAGAATCCCGACGGAACATTGAACCTTGATTCCGTTCATCCGAATGCGAATGCATTCCTTGTTATGGAAGGGATTCTGAAACCTCTCATTGACGCCGCACTTTACGACCCGTCAGAGGCTAACCCTGGAGGCGGAAAGATAGACGATATGGATAAATGGAAATGGTAAACTGTTAATGCGTAAAATTATGAATATCAAATATATATCAATGATTGCCCTGGCATCTGCCCTGATCGGCTGTTCCAAGAACGGACAGATGGATGAGGACATCCTGTCTGACGGACCTGCCTTTTCTGCGGATTTCCTGCAGCAGGAAGTGCAGAGCAAGGTGACTCATACCGATGACGGCAATGCATTGAAACTCGCTTGGGTGAAATCCGACAAAATCGGAATCTGGACAGAGGCTGAAGGCAAGTCCCTCCAGTCCAACAGCGCATATCTCGCTGACCAGGAAGGTACCGGAACGACGTTTTCATATCAGTCCCGCGCTCAGAGAATCCGCTGGGCAGGGGACAATACTCCGCAGTCGTTCTATGCCTGCTATCCTTACAATGCAGACAGAGGTACGGACCCGCATAAGGCAAAGGTGGGGATTTCCGCATCCCAGTCCCAGTACTCAAGCGGCTCTACAGCGCATCTTGCTGAAAATGACTTCATCTGGGCTGCCGTGGAGAATGTCACCAAATCCGATGATGCGGTGAACCTTACGTTCCACCATCCTTTCTCCGTACTGGATCTGGAACTAACCACTGATACCAGGATGAAACTTGATGCATTGATTTTCCGCTGCACCTCCAACAAGGATGCCGCCGTGGCATTCGAGAACGCCAGCATTGACCTGAGTACCGGCAAACTGGATCTTACAGGGGCGACAACCTCGCCTGAGGTGCGTCTGGACTGCGATTTTGCGACTTCCTGGCCGGCAGCATCGCATGTTTACCTGGTCTTCAACCCGGCGCTGGCAGGGGAGACCATGCAGTTGGTTGCGGTCATCGGAGGCAAGGAGAAGCTGATCATGGAGAAGCAGGTTCCGGAAGGAGGCTTCCCGGCAGGCAAGGTGATCAATGTGGTGGCTGATTATGAGGTGCCGGGTGATGTGGCCATCAAGATCAAGGATCTGGGTGAACTTTCCACATCCAACTGCTACCTCGTTTCCGAGGCCAACCAGTTCTACAAGTTCAAAGCTACTGTGAAGGGCAACGGCTATATCCCTGCAGCGCTTTCAGCAGTGACTGGCTCTGCGGACATCGCTCCGAAATCCGTCCTCGTCCTCTGGTACAACACCGTCCAGAAGGACAACAAGTGGGTGGACGCCTGCCCGATTCTGCTTTCTTCGCTGGTGTTTTTCAGGGACTATGTCTATTTCGACACGCCTAAGGAGTTCGTTCCGGGCAATGTCGTGATTGCGGCTTTTGCCGAGGAGGGCGTTACCTATGACAATATCGAGGTCGATGAGAATAAGAATATCACCAATGCGACCCTTCTCTGGAGCTGGAACATCTGGGCCGCAGATGGTTATGATCCTGATGCGACGGCTGTCATTTCCGGAGGTAAAACCTTCATGGACAGGAATGTCGGAGCGGCGATTTCCGGTGTCGGCTCAAAAGGTGAATATGAACCTGCCTATGCAGTGGGCAACTATTATCAATGGGGCAGAAAGGATCCGTTCCCGTCCATTGCGGACTATTGCAACTATTGGCCTTGCCAATACGCCAACACTCTCATCGGAACTCCTACATACACTCCGATCGTAGCTTTGAGTGTCAATGGCCAGAGTGCTGCGAAGAATGTGGACAACCAGGTCTGGGGTTACCGGACAAAAGACGACGGTTCGTTCAACATTGATTCGTCTTGGCATACTATAGAGAGAAACAGCATCGCGGCTCCGTCTTCGTCCAACAGTGTCTTTGCAGGTTATGCCGTGGAACATCCTTACGTCTATATTCTGAATTCCAAATATCCTGACGGCGGCTATTATCCGTGGATGACGACCAATGACCAGAGTTACAGGGCGTTCTGGGGTGGTTCTGAAGCGAAGAAAACTCTCTTCGACCCATGTCCTGCCGGTTGGCGTGTCTGCAACAAGGCTGAGGCTCAGTCGTTTATGCAGACTGTTTTCAGCAGCGCCACACTGGCTGCCAATCTTGTGGGATATGATTTCGACGGGCATTATCTTCCGATGACCGACTCGCGAAGCAACAAACATTTCAGAACAGAGACAGTGAAATCCTGCGGATATGAAACCAAATCATATATGTGGACATCGGAATCAGTTACGGCCCACAATTACGGATATGCCTATGCTGCTGCGATGGTCGCTCCGCCAAATTATGCGGACAAGAACCAGCCGAAGACTCTCAAGGAAGTGAAACTTGAAGACAACAAGTATTTGGCGTCAAGTTGCCCTGTCCGCTGCGTGAAAGAATAAAAAGTTTAACTAATTAATAACATTAATCATGAACAAAAAACAGAACGGAGCAGCTGCTCCAAAGCGTTATGAATCACCGACTTTGGCGATTCTAGATGTGAACCTCGAAAACGGTTATGCCAGCGGGAATGCTGTGAATAATATGCCTTACTGGGAAGAATGGGAGGAAGTTGAAAAGCGCTAATAACTTATGAACATGAAAAAGTCATTGATATATATTCTGGCGCTTTCGGCTATAGTCGGCTGCCAGAAATCTGAAGTGTCAGAACAGATTCCTGCTGAAGGGGAGTCTTCTGCTGTTATCGTAGGCTCTTTTCCTGATACCAAGACTTCGTTTGTAGATGAAGGCAATGTGATGAAGACCGAGTGGGTGAAAGATGATGCGTTGGGTGTTTATTGGTATAAGGGAGGCTCGATTGAAGGTGTCGGATCTAGTGCGGTTGACAAACAGTTGAATGACAAGATAACTGCAAAGGAAAGTGGTCACACTACTTTTTTTAATATAGGTAATAGTTATCTGGCACAAGCTTGGGTGAAATATTTGACCTACGCCTATTATCCTTACAATGCATCAGCAGGTAAGGATCCATTTGCCGTTAAGTTTGTCGTGCCATCCTCTGTTGTTCAGACTTCCGCTGGTGATGCATCCCATTTGAACGCGACGGATTTGCTTTACAGTTCTGTTATGGCGGAGTGGGATTATAAGAACGATGAGACAAAGAATGTAAAAATGACATTCAATCATGCGCTTTCAGTTTTGAACATTGCTCTTACTTCCGCACAAAGCAATTACAGCGTTTCCGATATCAGGGTGCGATTTGAGGACGAGAGTGAAATCTTCTCTGTTACAGACGGAAGCGTAAATCTTTCAGATGGTTCATTAACCCTCACTTCGGGAACTCCGGAAATTTCCTTGCACTTCAAAGAAGCTGCAAAGCTTTCTGCGACTCCTGTAAATGCCTATATGACAATCACTCCTGGTCACGCAGGAAAAACATTCTCTGTATATGCCACAGTAAACGGAATCGAGACAAAACTCGGTTCGAAGAAAGTTCCTGCGTCAGGAATTCCTGTGGGAGTGAAAGCTGCACTTTCATTCGAGGTCGGAGAAATGTCGGCCGAACATGAATATGTTGATTTAAGCGCAGGCGGTACTGCAAACTGCTACCTTGTAACTGCTCCGGGATTCTATAAGTTCAAGGCGGATGTAAAAGGAAATGGTGTCGTCCCAACTCAGCTTGAATCAGTGGCAGGAGAGACGGCGATAGCGCCGAAATCTGCTTTGGTGCTTTGGTACAACACTCTTCAGAAAAGCAATAATTGGGTGGATGAGAGCCCTGTATATCTTAGTTCCGTTTCTCTTGATTCAGATGGCTATATAAGATTTTATACGCCTGATGTTTTTGTCCCGGGCAATGTTGTTATAGCAGCATTTGCTGAGGAAGGTGTAACCTACGAAAACATCACAGTCGATGAGAACAAGTGCATCAACAATGCAACTCTCCTCTGGAGCTGGAACATTTGGGCAGCAGAGGGCTATGATCCTGAGGCTACAGCAGTCATTTCCGGAGGGAAAACATTTATGGACCGTAATATCGGTGCCGCTATTTCTGGTGTAGGTTCGACAGGCGAATATGAACCGGCCTATGCTGTTGGCAACTACTATCAGTGGGGCAGAAAAGACCCGTTCCCTTCTATTGCGGATTATTGCAACTATTGGCCATGTGAGAATGGTAATACCCTTATTGGAACTCCGACATATACCCCGATTGTGGCTCTAAGAGTTAACGGCCAGAGTACTACGAAGAATGTGGATAACCAGGTCTGGGGCTATAAAACAAAAGACGATGGTTCTTTCAACAAGGATTTGACGTGGCATTCTATAGAAAGGAACAGCATCGCGGCTCCGTCTTCGTCCAACAGCGTCTTTGCAGGTTATGCCGTGGAACATCCTTACGTCTATATTCTGAATTCCAAAT
>ENA-OPVT01001080-OPVT01001080.1-human-gut-metagenome-genome-assembly--contig:-NODE-1080-length-18246-cov-13.896542_pt1 | contig 18246 bp, 19 predicted proteins | sample MGYA00241499_ERZ501990 | MGnify/ENA primary metagenome ERZ501990 (study PRJEB25962, sample SAMEA2042104) | human gut metagenome | biome: human gut; feature: human-associated habitat; material: faeces...
GCGTGTCGGTACTCAGACAGCAGTTTTTAACCTTTAACGGTGAAGAAATGCAGGTCGGCGGTAACATCCGCAACGCATATATGAACGACGAATCCGGCAGAGAACAGCTCAAAACGGTACTGTCAGATGAATACTATAACGCTGTCATGGCAGTTTGGGGCGACAATCCAACCGTTGACGAGCCGACAGAAAGCGAGGTGTAAACAATGAAAGAAAACATTTTACAGGCATTATTTGCCACGGTATGCGGTGCTATTGTCGCATATCTTAACATCTTGCTTGTGCCGTTTGCGGTGATGATTGCGGTAATGATTATCGACTACATCACAGGAATGGCACAGGCATACATCAGCCACACGCTTAACAGCCGTGTCGGTGTAACAGGCATTATCAAAAAGGTAGGCTATATCGTAGCCGTAGCGGTCGGTATTGTTGCCGACTATCTCATAAGCTCGGCACTTGTCAACTGCGGAATCGACCTGCGGATTAACTACTGCATCGGCATGATTGTTACGATTTGGTTTATCATAAACGAGTTGATTTCAATCTTAGAAAATCTCTCGGAAATCGGTATTCCATTGCCGAAATTTTTGGTATCAATCGTTAAGAGATTAAAGACAACAGTCGAAACGAAAACAGATTCAGAAAGTGAGGAATGACAATGAGTAATTCAAAACTTGTTAATTACACAAAATTAAGCCCAAACCACAGCGGTAAACGCACACACAGTGTTGATCGCATTACTCCGCATTGTGTTGTAGGTCAGTGCAGTGTCGAAACCCTCGGCAATATCTTTATGAATACAGCCTGTGAGGCAAGCTGTAACTACGGAATCGGCTATGACGGCAGAGTGTTGCTTTGTGTTGATGAGAGCAATCGCTCTTGGTGTTCGTCAAGCAATGCCAATGACCAGCGTGCAGTCACAATCGAATGTGCAAGCGACACGGTAGCTCCGTACACCATGAACAGTAAGGTGTACAACAAACTCGTTGCACTTTGCGTTGACATCTGCAAGCGTAACGGCAAGACTAAACTGCTTTGGTTTGGCAATGAGAGCAAGACGCTAAATTATTCGCCAAAGTCGAATGAAATGGTTTTAACTGTACATAGATGGTTTGCAAATAAATCCTGCCCGGGCGATTGGCTTTACAATCGTCTTGGCAATCTTGCAAAAACAGTAACTGCAAAACTTGGTGGTAAAACAACAGATACGGAGGAAGAAGAAATGATTAAATACGGTTTACATAACACAGCTATACTTGCATTCAAGAAACAGTTGATTACCCTTTACAACATGAAAATCATCAAGACGAAGGTTGATAACTCAAACGGTTTCGGCGACGGTACTTTGAAAGCCGTCAAAGAGGCACAGAGAGCAGGTAAGGTCACAGTTGACGGCATTGTCGGCGAGAAGACAATCAATGCTATCTATCATCTCATCAATGACGGTATCAAAGCCAAAGACACCAAAATCACCAACGCTAAAAAGGCGCTCAGCTGATTAAAACCTAAAGGACATTCTTAATGTCTTGACAAACACATAATTGCAAAAATATTCCCCTCACACTGTCCTTGAAGATAGGTGAGGGGAATTTGTTATATTTGACTATCGAACAAATGTTTGATATAATATTATATGGGGAGTATTTTCTATTGGCGATGCATAAAATAATTAGTGAAATTGGATAAAACAAAAAATTAAAAGTGTATAAGGTGATGAAATTATGAAAATGTTAATCGAAATATTGAAAAATAACAGCGAAAAATGCTATAATAACCATTACAATTATTTAAATGTACAAACTTTTAATCATTTAGAGGTAAATAGAATGGATGTAAAGGATTTAGCAATTGGTATAATTTCTTATTATAATAATAACAATTTGAGAATTTCCAATTTGAAATTACAAAAAATTTTATATTATGTTCAGGGCTATGTTCTAAAAGAAACCAATCACCCAGCTTTTAATGCGGAAATTTATAATTGGCAGTATGGACCAGTGGTTGAAGAGGTATATTTTGAGTACAATCAATTTTGTGGTGATGATATTGTCTTAAAAGAAGATGATAGAAAAGATGATTTTTTTAGAAAAGAAAATGAGATCAATAAAGTTATAATAAAGGTACTGAATGGTTGTGAAAATAAAACTGCATTTGAGTTAGTAGAAATGACACATAAGGAAGATCCATGGAAAAACACACATCAAAATGAATTGATAAAAATAGATGTAATAAATAAATATTTCTCAAATAAAGATCCGTTACAAATAGAGAAAGAGGCATAAGTGTGGAACTGGATGATATATTTGAAAAATTAGAAAAAAGACCAATTGAACAAAACACAAACAAGGTTTATAAAGAGGAAATATATAATTATTTCTGTGAACTTTACGCAAATGAGGATTATAGACATTCTTATTTCGAAATTTCTAAGCACATTGAATCTTTAGGTTATGATGTAAGTGATGCGCTTGAGCACAGTGTACGAAATATGTTGGAATATTCAGCTGATATTAATGAACATTCTGATGTAACTAAAAAGATTTCTAAACTATCAGACCATGTTAGCCTTGAACTACTTAGATTATCGCGTATGCGACAAATATCGTATTTAAGTGATAAGATACACAAGGAAATGAATGAGACAAATAAAGTGGTAGTAAGTAAACGTAATGAAATGGACGAAATTGACAAGAAAGTCAATAATATTCATGCTGAAGTTATCACGATACTAGGTATTTTTGCTGGTTTAGTTATTGGTTTTTCTATAGACTTTCAACTATTAGCTCAAAGCTTTTCTAATATGGACAAGGTTTCGTTTTTTAAAGAAATCGCCTTTGTGTCAATAATTGGTATTATACTGTTTGATAGTATATTTCTATTGTTGTTTGCGGTATCGAGAATATCTCAGCGTAGCTTGGCAATTAACTGTAAGCATAAAGATTGTCATAACTGTGATAGGTCTAACAAATGTAAAAATTCATTTAAACAGCTAGTCCATAAGTATCCATATGTATTTGTATATAATTTAATATTGTCAATTGTTTTTATTGTATGTGCAATATTGCAGAAATTTGTAATGAAATAATATTTTAATTAAACTCTCTTTTCTTAGTTTATAGGTGAAGAGGGTTTTATTTATATCTTTTATTATTTTGCATAGTACTGCATTCTCTAAAAATCAGAAAGTGACGATTATATCTGACTTTTTCTGCCTTGCATTTGCAATGCATTTTTAGCTGATTTTCGTGTATTTCAGCGTATTTTAACACACAAAGGATATAAAAATAACCGCACTAAAAAGCTTGAAAATGGCTTTCTAATGCGGTTTTTCTTTGGCGTGCCAAAAGGGATTCGAACCCCCGACCTTTCGCTTAGGAGGCGAACGCTCTATCCAACTGAGCTATTGGCACATAACATAACTATTGTATATGATGGCTTGCGATTTGTCAAGAAATTGGGAAATTTTCTTATTTTACTGAATATTCAAAAAAATTAAAAATAAGTGTTGACAAATGGAAAAACTTGTGTTAGAATAAATCTTGCTGAAATGCTGAAAGGCAAGATGAGCATACGGAGAGGTGTCCGAGTGGTTTAAGGAGCTAGTCTTGAAAACTAGTGATCCCGCGAGGGACCAAGGGTTCGAATCCCTTCCTCTCCGCCATTTTATTTTATAGTGAATTTAAACTTCACACGGAGGATTACTCAAGTGGTGAAGAGGCTCCCCTGCTAAGGGAGTAGGTCGCTAACGCGGCGCGAGGGTTCAAATCCCTTGTCCTCCGCCAAGAAAAAAGCACTTGCTTTTGCAAGTGCTTTTTTCAGCTAAATTCACGCAAGCGTGAGCTAAATTTGCTACGCAAGCTAAATTATCCTACGGATAGCTAAATTGTCCTGGCGAACAGCAAAAGTGAATTTAATTTAGCTGTAAACCGAAAGGTTTGCAATTTAGCAACAGAGCGACAGCGAAGTTATTTAGCTGAAAGAAAATCATTTGATTCGCAAATTAATGTCCGTATAATAGCATTACCCCGATTGACACCAAACTTAATAACTGGTAATATAAGGCTGTGAGAATATTTGTATTCTTGCAGCATATTTTTTTACCAAAAGGAGGATGGATTAATGGGATTTTTATTAGGAAAGACCGCTGTTATTACAGGCGGAGGAAGGGCTGTTCTCAGCGACGGAGGTTGCGGTTCAATCGGCTACGGCATTGCTGTTGCTTATGCAAAAGAGGGTGCAAACCTTGTTATTACAGGCAGAAATGTCAAAAAGCTTGAGGATGCCAAAGAAGAGCTCGAAAGACTTTACGGAGTAAATGTGTTGCCTGTTCAGGCTGATGTCAGCAAGGACGGCGATAACGAAAAGGTTGTTCGGAATGTTGTTGACAGAGCTGTTGAAACATTCGGCGGAATTGATGTCTTGATTAACAACGCTCAGGCTTCTGCGTCGGGCATTACGCTTGCTGATCATACAACAGAGCAATTTGACCTTGCTGTTTATTCGGGATTGTACGCAACCTTCTATTATATGAAGGCTTGCTATCCGTACCTTAAAAAGTCAAAGGGAACGGTTATAAACTTTGCTTCGGGTGCCGGACTTTTCGGAAACTTCGGTCAGTGTGCATATGCAGCAGCAAAAGAGGGAATAAGAGGTCTTACAAGAGTTGCCGCCAACGAGTGGGGCAAGGACGGAATAAATGTCAACATTGTCTGTCCGCTTGCATGGACTGCTCAGCTTGAAAAATTTGAGCAGGCTTATCCCGACGCATTCAAGGCGAATGTAAAAGTGCCGCCAATGGGACATTTTGGTGATGTCGAAAAAGAAATCGGCCGTGCCTGTGTTGCACTTGCATCACCTGATTTCAAGTATATGAGCGGCGAAACCATCACCCTTGAGGGCGGAATGGGACTCAGACCGTAACTTTATTTTGAAAATTCTTTTGTTCCGTTATTCGGTAAATCATTAAATAAAATATAAAACATACTGATATGAGTATTGAATTTTTTGTTCATATGATGTAATATCAAGTTACGGAGTACATACAAAAATTACTTTGAGGTGATTGTATGGGAATTTTTGATATAAAGAACACAGATATTTTCAGCAATGACTATGACTCTGCAAACGCATGGCTTGAGTATAACATTTTTAATGAATGTGTAAAAGACGAAAACGGAGAGTCATTTGATGAATCTGATGAAAATAAATTTTGGGATTATTTGAAGAAAAACAAATAAATAATAAGTTACAAACAGCGACCGTAGAGTGATATGCTTTGCGGTCGCTTTTATGTGTTGTTCACACACAAGGACACTCGGCATAATATGAGGGTGTAGAGAATAACTTGATTTACGGGTGTTGTGTATGAAAAAGAGCGACATAAGAACATTTGGCATAATCGGCGGTGACAAGCGACAGCTTTTTCTTGCAAAATCAATTTCTGACAGTTGTTACGATGTTTTGCTCGGTGGATTTGACAGCCTTGAAAGCTACGGTTCATTGAGCCTTTGCAATGTTAAAAAGGCAATTTCGGAAAGTGACGCATTGATTTTTCCGTTGCCGTCAATAAGGACAGACGGCAGTCTTAACACGCCGTTTTCAAACGAGAACATTTTGCTTGACGGTGACGATATTGAAATTATCCTTAAAAAGCCTGTTTTTACTACGATGAAAAGCAGATTTTTAAAGGCATATCCAAGGCTTTCCGACGGTGAAATTTTTGATTACGGAGCAAGAGATGATTTTGCAATTCTCAACGCATTGCCTACGGCAGAGGGTGCAATTGAATGTGCAATGAGAGAATATGAGGGTACGATTTCGGGCAGTAAGTGTCTTGTGACGGGATTCGGCAGAATCGGAAAAATTCTTGCTCACAAGCTTGTTTTACTCGGAGCAAATGTTACCGTGAGTGCAAGAAAGCCGTCAGACCTTGCATATGTAAAAGCACTCGGCTACAATGCACTTAATACGGAAAATCTCAGAACGGTAAAGCACTTTGACATTGTTTTCAACACAATTCCGAGGTTGATTTTTGACAGGGAACTTCTTATGAATACCGACACAAACACCCTTATTATAGACCTTGCGTCCCTGCCGGGAGGAGTTGATTTTGATACCGCCGAAAAACTCGGAATTTATGCTGTTAGGGCATTGTCGCTCCCCGGAAAATGTGCTCCGAAAACGGCAGGAGAAATTATAAAAACTACTGTATTTGACATCATCAAGGAGGTTTACAGGTGACAAAAGCAACCATAGGATTTGCAATGTGCGGTTCCTTTTGCACCTTTTCAAAGGCTTTTACGCAAATGCAGAGGCTTGTTGACTCAGGCTATGATGTTATTCCGATAATGTCGCAAAATGCCTTTTCAACATCAACTCGTTTCGGAAAAGCGGAGGAAACGGTAAAGAGGGCAGAAGAAATAACGGGCAAAGCTGTTCTGCACTCGGTTGTGCAGACAGAACCGATAGGACCTAAAAAAATGTGCGACTTGCTTGTGATTGCACCGTGTACGGGCAACACGCTTGCAAAGCTGTCGCTCGGAATTACCGACACGGCGGTAACAATGGCGGCAAAGTCGCATCTGAGAATTTTAAGACCTGTGCTGTTGTGCGTTGCAACAAATGACGCTCTCGGTGCGTCGGCACAGAACATCGGCAGACTTCTCAACACTAAAAATATTTACTTCGTTCCTTTAAAACAGGACGATTGCATCAAAAAACCAAATTCGCTTGTGGCTGATTTTGATAAGCTTGAAGATTGCGTTACCCTTGCATTGCAGGGAAAACAACATCAGCCGATTTTTTTATAACAGAACAACAGCCGTCTCGAAATGCAAATTTTCAAAACGGCTGTTATTTTATGTTTGGATTGTCTGTGCGACAGGTCAGATAATCAAGGCTTGTGCCGTAGCAGTCGGCAAGTTTAATGAGCAGGGAGAGGGGAATTTCTCTTTCGCCCCGTTCATATTTTGAGTACAGCGACTGGTCGCACATAAGAACCTTTGCAACTTCTTTTTGCGTAAGGTCATTGTCCTCACGCAAATCTTTTATTCTCAGTTTCATTTCATCACCGAATAAATTATAAAATAGTACATAGTAACCTATTGACTTTTAGGACAAATTGTCCTAAAATATAATTGCCTGAAAAATGAGAAAACAAACGGCATTGTCTTTGCGGTACTCATATTCATATAATCGTATTTATCATAAATTGTGTATTATTATTTGCACAAGTGTCCAATGAGTCGCAAATACGAGTTGATGATTACTTTGAAAAATTTAATTCACCTTAAATAAGAGCGTTGCTTAAATAAAAATAATATTTTATCTGTATATATATTGACAAATACCGCAAAATGCAGTAAACTAATGTCATAAAAATCCCGAAGAACATCTTCGGGACGAATAGCTTGCCGATTTAATTGTGCGTATAATTCGGTAAGTCTTTGTTGTCAGTCAGCCCCAAAATATAGTCGGTGCTGGTGTGATAATGTTTTGCGAGGCAAATCAAAACAACGGTGGGGATATCACGCTGACCAAGTTCATAATTGCTGTAAACCTGTTGTGAACAATGCAGAATTTTGCTAACTTCTTTTTGCGTGAGGTCGGCATCTTCCCTCAGTTCCCTGATTCTTTTATACACAGAATTCACCTCGCATACAGTATAGCATACCGCAGATTGTTGTATTGCAATATACCGCAAAATGCAGTAAAACAGCAATGGTATTTTGGGTTAATTTTTAAATAATTATTCAGAGGGGAATGGTGTTTAAAACAAAAATATTAATCTTGCATATCAGATAAAACAATAAAATGATGGAGGAAATTATGAGAAAACATTCAAAATTTATTACGATTTTGCTGTCTGCTTTGTTGGCGGTATGTCTTGTGCAGACAGTATTTGTTCAGGCATTTGCAACCGAAATGGGCGATGATGATTTTGGTTGGGGCAATGCATCAACAAGTGATGAAGCAGAGACGGTATATCCCGTTTCAATGGAAGTTGTTAAAGCACCCGAAAGCGTTACTGTTAATGAAAACTTATCTAATAAAAATCGAATTACCGATAGCACTTTCTGGAGCAATGTTGTGTTGCACATTGTTTACAGCAACGGTGAAGAATATGATGTAAACTGTGACGGCATTGACAGCGAGGGCGGTATTGTTCCGCCGATTGCCGAGATTGACGGCTATAAGGGAAAAATAGACTATTATATAAGTTCTGAAAATGAGGATACATTCAGTTTTTATATAACATATGAGTATGCCTATGATGAAGAGGAAGAAGTGCATACAGTGGTTACAGCGGAATTTTCTGCCGAGAAAAAGGTAGATCCACATACTATTGTAAGATATGAATTAACAAAGCTTCCAAACAAAGTGTTTACAGAACCGCTTTATACTTGTAGCTTAAACGATATTTTGGCTAATAATGAGGAATTAGCACTTAAACTTGATGCTAAGAAATCTATTTCACATAATATTGACGGAATGGAAGTTACCTTCTATTACGCAAACGGTGAAAAGGGCGGCACGGTAACTTTTGACAGCAGTATGATATATGCTGGTATGCCGTGGTATGCAATGTACTCTGCATCAAATGTAGATGAATACGGTAATTTCGTAAGCATTCTTGTTAGAGATGAAGGCAATTACAAATTTACTGTATCTTTTGATATTTTTGATGAAGGAATTACCTACACCGCAAAATCAGTTGACAATCCTAACCCGTCAATTAAGCCTGTAAGCACAGAGGACACTCCTGCAAAGCCTGCAAAGCCGAGCGGTAACATTTCTTCCGCAACAAGTGATGTTGCAACAAAAGACAATGCAGGCAATAACAACACCACAAACGGCACAGCCAACAACGGTGTTGTTGCAACAGGTAACTTTGCAACTCCTGCAATTATCACAGTAGTTATGCTTTCGGCAGTTGCAGTTATGTTTGTATTCAAAAGAAAAAGAATGTTTTAATTTTGTGTGATTGTGTGAATTGATTTTATTGCCATACAATTTTTCAAAGCACCTGACATTAATTTGTCGGGTGCTTTTTGTATGATGAATGTTGCGGTTCGCCGCTACAGAATGGCATTATCTTTGCGGTATTTATATAATCGTATTTATCATAAATTCTGTGCCGTTACTCGCGGGCGCCCAATGGGACGCCCCTACAGAATGGTATTATTTTTGTTCCTTTTATAAGGTTTGTATTACCGTAATGTTTGCACTTTTACTTTTTGGCGGTCACAGACCGTTGATACAAAATTAAATTTATAACAAAACTGCACAAAAATTTATGGATAAAGACAGCGTGGGGTATTGCTCATGCTGTCTTTTTGTGTTAGAATTGTAGATAACAAAATGAAATAACGAAGGATTTGTCTATGAAATATTGTTCAAAATGCAAGCGACTGCATAATGATGAAGAAACAGTCTGCAAAAACTGCAAGGCTCAGCTTAAAACAATAACCGATGAAAACACTCCCGTGTATCTGCTTACGGCATCGGGCTTTGAATTGCAGAGAGTTAAAGCCGCACTTGAGGACAGCACCGTTCCGTGTGACGCTACAATCAAAAAGTGTATGGAAAACAAGTACAGCAAAAGCATTAAGGCATACACGGGTTATGATGATTTGACCTATGATGTCTATGTTCCGTATTCGGCTTATGAAAAGGCGTTTGACACCTGTGTCGGAATCGGCGCAATCAAGCTTGAGGGCGAAGAAATTCTTGACGAAGATGTTGAATACACCGAGAATGACGGCGAAACGCTTGACGAGCAGTTTGAGAAAATGACGGGTGCAAAGCGTACAACTGTAAGAATTGTCAGCGCATTACTGCTTTTGCTTATAGTTGCAGGCGTTGTATTCGGAACAGATGCAATAATGAATTTTATTAAAGAATTTTTCGGATAATTCGGTATCCGATTTTGAGTTAATATTTAGTTAAAATGAATGAAATTACGGAGGATTTTTACAATGAAACAGGAAACAAAGTGTTTGCATTCCGGCTATGTGCCTAAGAACGGAGAACCAAGACAGATGCCCATTTATCAAAGCACCACCTTTAAGTATGATTCAAGTGACGCAATGGGCAGACTTTTTGACCTTGAGGACAGCGGATATTTTTATACCCGTCTGCAGAACCCGTCAAATGATATGACTGCCGCAAAAATTGCCGACCTTGAGGGCGGTGTTGCCGCAATGCTCACATCAAGCGGTCAGGCGGCTAACTTCTTTGCACTTTTTAACATCTGCGAAACAGGCAGTCACATTGTTGCATCGTCTGCAATCTATGGCGGTACATATAATCTGCTCGGTGTTACAATGAAGAAAATGGGCATTGATGTTACTTTTGTCGATCAGAATCTTCCCGAAGAAGAGCTTGCAAAGGCTTTCAAACCAAACACAAGGGCAATGTTCGGTGAAACAATAACCAACCCGACCGTGTCTGTTCTTGATATTGAAAAGTTTGCAAGACTTGCTCACTCACACGGTGTTCCGCTTATTGTTGACAACACTTTTGCAACCCCTGTCAATTGTCAGCCGATTAAGTGGGGTGCTGACATTGTTACTCACTCAACCACAAAATATATGGACGGTCACGGTGTTTCTGTCGGCGGTGCAATTGTTGACAGCGGCAACTTTGACTGGCTGAAATATGCCGACAAATATCCGGGACTTACAACTCCCGATGATTCATATCACGGCATTGTCTATGTCGAAAAATTCGGCAAGCTCGGCTACATTACAAAGGCAACTTCTCAGCTTATGCGTGACCTCGGTTCAATCCAGTCACCGCAGAATGCTTTTTATGTTATGAACGGTCTTGAAAGTCTTCATGTGAGAATGGAAAGACATTGCAAAAATGCTCTTGAAATTGCAAGATTCCTCAAGACCAATGACAAGGTTGCGTGGGTTGATTATCCCGACCTTGAAGATGACAAATATCACGCACTTGCTGAAAAGTATCTTCCGAACGGCTCATGCGGTGTACTTTCTTTTGCGGTTAAGGGCGGAAGAGATTGTGCGGTTAAATTTATGGACAGCTTAAAGCTCTGCGACATTGAAACTCATGTTGCAGACGCAAAGACCTGTATTCTTCATCCCGCAAGCCACACCCACCGTCAGATGACGGACGAACAGCTTATTGAGGCAGGTGTTGCACCCGACCTTATCAGACTTTCGGTAGGTCTTGAAAATGTTGACGATCTTATTGCCGACATCAGTCAGGCTCTTGATAAGATATAATTTTCTTTAAAAGAAATTATATATAAAATTGCAAAATAAATTTACGGAGGGTTGAATATGTCAGCTTTTGTATCTGCGGTTATTGTTGCGGCAGGCGGTTCTGTGAGAATGGGAATTGCCGACAGCAAGCAGTTTATTCCGCTTTTGTCACGACCTGCAATTGAATACACCCTGAAGGCATTCCAAAAATGCCACCTTATCAAAGAAATTGTAATTGTCTGCCGTGAACAGGATAACGACAGAATTAATAAAATTATCGAGCTTAACGGTTTTAACAAGGTTTCAAAACTTGTCAAGGGCGGTGACAGCCGTGCCGACAGCGTGCGTAACGGAATCGGTGCGTGCAGTGAAAACGCCAAATACTATGCTATTCATGACGGTGCAAGACCGCTTATTACCGTTGAAGAAATTGAGCGTGTTGTTGAGGCGGCTTTTGATACGGGTGCGGCAACTCTCGGAACTTCCGTAAAAGATACAATCAAGGTTGTTGACGGTTTCAATAATATAGAAAGCACTCCTATCCGTTCACAGCTCCGTGCAGTTCAGACTCCGCAGGTTTTTGAGCGTGATTTGTACCGCTTTGCTCTTGAAAATGCCGGCGATAATATCATCAACTTTACAGACGATTGCTCGCTGATTGAAAACATGGGCGGCGAGGTTCTTGTTGTAAAGGGCAATGAGGAAAATATTAAACTGACAACCCCGATTGATATTGTGATTGCCGAGAGTATTCTCAAGTCAAGACAACAGGGTTGATTGTGCAAAGGAGATTTATATGAGAATCGGTCACGGATATGATGTGCATAAATTTGCCGAGAACAGAAAGCTGATAATCGGCGGTACAGAGATTCCCTTTGAACTCGGACTTCTCGGTCATTCGGATGCCGATGTGCTTGTTCACGCAATTATGGACGCACTTCTCGGTGCGGCGGCTCTCGGTGATATCGGAAAGCTGTTTCCCGATACAGATGAAAAGTATAAGGGCGCAGACAGTATTCTTCTTTTGAAAGAGGTGTGCCGTGTGCTTGCCGAGTACAACTACAGAATTGTCAATATCGACTCAACCGTTATTGCTCAACAGCCAAAGCTGAAACCGCATATTGACGAAATGAGAAAAAATATCGCCAATGCCTGCGGAATTGATATTTCTCTCGTCAGCGTTAAGGCTACTACCGAGGAAAAGCTCGGCTTTACAGGCAGACTTGAGGGCATTTCCGCTCACGCAGTTTGTCTTATTGAGCAGTACTAAAAAGTTACAGCTTCAAAAATGCACATATTTTATTACATACATTCGACACCTTGTTCATATTAATGAACGAGGTGTTTTTTATGTTAAGAAAGGCATTTGTTTCAATAACATTGTGTGCAGTGTTTTTATTGTCGCCGTTTGTCGGATTAAAAGTGAATGCTCTCAGTGCAGACAGTATATCCGCTCCGTCTGCCGTGCTTATGGAATCGTCAACAGGCAAAGTTCTTTTTGAGAAAAATCCACATGAGCAAAGACCGTGTGCGTCCGTAACAAAGGTAATGACGCTTTTGCTCGTCTTTGAGGCTGTTGACAGCGGAAAATTAAGCCTTGACGATGAAATTACTGCATCCGAACACGCCGCAGGAATGGGCGGAAGTGACATTTGGCTTGAAAAAGGCGAAACCATGAGTGCGGATGATATGATAAAGGCGACGGTTGTTGTATCTGCCAACGATGCGGCGGTTGCGCTTGCGGAGCATATCAGCGGAAGCGAGGACGCTTTTGTTGAAAAAATGAACAGCCGTGCCAAAGAACTCGGAATGAACGACACCGTTTTCAAAAACTGTAACGGACTTGACGAGGAGGGGCATATAACCTCTGCCTATGATGTTGCGCTTATGTCAAGAGAGCTTACAAAGCATGAGAAAATTTTTGACTACACATCAATTTGGCTTGACAATCTTCGCGGCGGTAAAACTCAGATTGTCAACACGAACAAGCTGTTGAAAACCTATAACGGAATTACGGGATTGAAAACAGGCACAACCAACGATGCGGGTTGCTGTATGTCTGCAACCGCAACAAGGGGAGATGTTTCGCTGATAAGTGTTGTTCTCGGCTGTAAAACAGGCAAAGAGCGATTTGCAGATGCGGCGGCACTTCTTGATTACGGCTTTGCAAATGTTTCTGTAAAAGAATTAACACTTCCCGAAGATATGCCAAAAAGCATTGAAGTGAACGGCGGTATGACCGACAGCGTAAAGCTTGAATGTAAGGTTTCTTCAAAAATAGTGGTTGACAAAGGAAACGGTGCTAAAATTACAACCGAAATCGACATGCCCGACAAGATTGACGCTCCCGTTGAAAAGAATAGGAAGATAGGTACGCTTACATATCTTGTCAATTCAAAAAAGGTGCAGAGCTTTGATATTTGTGCAGGCGATTCTGTTCAAAAAACAAGCTTCGGTGCATTGCTTGAATATGTGTTCGCTTCACTGATTTCGCTTTGATTTTATCGGAAAATCAAGCGTTTGTGCATTGTTATTAAAAGCAGTACAAAAAACAATGCGGGTTTATTTTAAAAATTCACAAATTGACCTTGCAAAAACGCTCATATTATAGTATAATAAAACAACAAAGATACTTATTGCGATTCTATTTTCGCTATAGGAATTTTGGAGGAATTTATAAATGGCAACAAAGTTAAATGACAAGTATTTAAGTGATTTTATCGGCGAACACGAATATGACGGTGTTGCTGCCGAAGTTAAAGCAGCTCACAAGGTGTTGCATGACGGCAGCGGCCTCGGCAACGACTTTTTGGGTTGGCTCAATCTTCCTACAGATTATGACAAGGAAGAGTTCGCACGCATCAAGAAGTGTGCAGAGAAAATCAAGAAAGATACTGATGTATTCATTGTAATCGGTATCGGCGGTTCTTACCTCGGCGCAAGAGCGGCTATTGAATTTCTTTCATCTCAGAACTACAACCTTACCTGCAAGGACACACCGCAGATTTTCTTCACAGGTAACTCAATCAGCTCATCTGCACTTGCAGAAATTATGGAGCTTTGCGAGGGCAAGGATGTTTCCGTAAATATGATTTCCAAGTCAGGTACAACAACTGAGCCTGCCATCGCTTTCCGTGTGTTCCGTGAAATGCTCGAAAAGAAGTACGGTAAAGAGGGCGCAAGAGAGCGTATTTACTGCACAACTGACAAGGCTAAGGGTACACTCAAGGCTCTTGCCGACGAAGAAGGCTACGAAACATTTGTTGTTCCGGACGATGTAGGCGGCCGTTTCTCGGTTCTCACAGCAGTAGGTCTTCTTCCTATCGCAGTTTCGGGTGCTGATATTGACGCTCTTATGCAGGGTGCCGCAACAGCTCAGAAAGAATTTGACAACGACGATTTAAAGACAAACGATTGTTACAAATATGCTGCAATCAGAAATATGCTTTACCGCAAGGGCAAAACTATGGAAGTTATGGTTTCTTATGAGCCGGCTTACACAATGATGTCAGAGTGGTTCAAGCAACTCTTTGCAGAGAGTGAAGGCAAGGATAACAAGGGTATTTTCCCCGCAAGCGTTATCTTCTCAACAGACCTTCATTCACTCGGTCAGTACATTCAGGACGGCAGACGCACAATGTTTGAAACTGTTGTTCTCTTTGATAAATGTAAAAAAGAAGTTACTCTCGGTACAGACCCGACAAATGTTGACGGTCTTAACTTCCTTTCGGGCAAGACAATGGGATTCGTAAATCAGAAGGCTTTCGAGGGTACAGTTCTCGCTCATAATGACGGCGGTGTACCGAACATTGTTCTTAATGTTCCCGAAATGAACGAATCAGAGCTTGGCTATCTCATCTACTTCTTTGAGAAGGCTTGTGCTATTTCAGGTTATATGCTCGGTGTTAATCCGTTTAACCAGCCGGGTGTTGAAAGCTACAAGAAGAATATGTTCGCTCTTCTCGGCAAGCCGGGCTATGAGGATCAGAAGGCTGCTCTTGAGGCAAGACTCGGATAATTTCTTAATAAAGTATAACAACGGAGGAACTAATTATGGTTACTTTACTTATCGGTAAAAAAGGAACAGGCAAAACTAAAAAGCTCATCTCTCTTGCTAACGAGGCTGTTGCCGCTTCAACAGGCAATGTTGTTGTAATTGAAAAAGGCTCAAAGCTCACATATGATGTTACACATAAGGCAAGACTTATTGATACAGAGCAGTATCTCATCAGCGGTTATGATATGCTTTTCGGTTTTATCAGCGGTATCTGCGCAGGCAACTATGATGTTACTGACATTCTCGTTGACTCAACATTCAAGATTTGCCCGGAGGCTCTTGCAGGCCTTGAAACCTTCACAAAGAAGCTTCAGGATCTTGCCGAAACTGCATCAACTAACATTGTTCTCCTTATTTCTGCTGACGAAAGCGAAATTCCGGAGTCAATCAATGCTGTTTGCAGAAAAGTATAATTGATACTAATTGATACTTAAAAACAAACTTATCCCTCTCGTTTTTCGGGAGGGATTTTTGTATATACAACTGTATAAATTTAGCACCTCAGTCAATAATAGAAACGGAGGTGCTTTTTTATGAGCGATTATTATAACAACAGAAAGAAAAAACGCAGTCGCCGTGAAAAAATCGGATTTTACACGGCTTGCTCAATTTGTCTGATTGCCGTTTGCATGGCGGTGTACTCAACCTACAATACATTATCAGTGCCAAGTGCAAAAACTCCTGCCGCAACTCAAAGCAATGAGGTTAAGGTTAATGAAAATGTCACGGGTGTAACCCAAACCTTGCCCGAGGTTAAGCTTGATGTCGAAGTTCCTACCATTGCGGCAACCGAAGAACCGTCAACAAATCCGACAGAAAGTTCAAAAAACGCTCTTGAAACAATGCTTTCAACAGATTTGAGCCTGAACTATCCGCTTAATTCAAACAATGTTGTTCGTGAGTACAGCGAAAAAAGTGTTTATTTCAAAACTTTGAATGTATGGAAACCGCACACGGGAGTTGATTTCGGCGGCAAACTCGGCGATGATGTAACCGCAATGACTGGCGGAGTAGTTACTAATGTTTGTGAAGATAAAATGCTCGGCAAAATCGTTGAAATTTCAACCGACAATGTCATATGCAGATATTGCGGACTTGGCTCGGTCGATGTAAACAAGGGTGATTCAATCGATGTTGGGAAGAAGGTCGGTACAATCGGCGCAGTCCCCTTTGAGGCAGGGGACGAAAACCATATACACATTGAAGTGAAGATTGATGGCAAGTACGCCGATCCGCTTTCTTTTATAAATAACAATGAATAATTGCGATTTTGGCGCATACAATATTAATGCAAGCCCTCGTTTCGTTTTAAGGGGCAACAAAAAAGGCGGATACTTTTGATTGAGTATCCGCCTCTTTTTTTGATTTTATGTCAATGATAAAAAATCACGGTAAATAAATTAAAATTCTGTCCGAAAAGCGATTATCTTTCGCTCTCGTGCCATTCTTCGTTACCAAAGATAAAATCATCAAGATCCATAATGACAAATTTCATATAGTACACCTCCTTAATAAAACAATATAGTATATTCAGGAAATGCTCGAATATGAGTGTTATTTTTTATTTGAGTCACAAATATTGATGTAACTTATAATAATGTCAACGGCCTGATCAACTGTAATGTTAGTGCTGTTAAGGCACAAATCATAGTTGTCTGCAAGACCCCATTTTTTTCCTGAATAAAAACTATAGTAATTTGCTCTGTTCTTGTCTGCCTTCAAAACTGCCTGTTTGGCTCTGGCAGGGTCAATGTCCTGTCTGTCAACAGCTCTTTTAATTCTCTTATCAAGATCAGCATAAATATATACCTTCACAAGCTTCGGATTATCTTTAAGAACATAGTCGGCGCATCTACCGACTACAACGAAATTTTCCTTTTCTGCAAGCTGCTTGATAATCTTGTGTTGTAAAATATAAAGACGGTCATTAACCGGCAGGTCGCCCACTGAAGAAAAGTTGTTACCGTAATTGTACAATCCCACAGACAATGAATACAAAAGACTGTTGGTAGCTCTTTCGTCAGCATGCTTGAATACCTCGGGAGAAACACCGCTCTCTTTAGCGGCAATAGAAATGAGCTCCTTATCATAAAACGATATACCAAGCTTCTCGGCAAGTGCTTTACCGATATCGTGTCCGCCTGAACCATACTGTCTTGTAATGGCGATAATTTTATCAAAACTCATAACTAAACCTCCCGGTATTTGCAATTTGTAAAGTTGTACAGCAGCAACATTAAGTAGCTAAATGTCAAAACTATATCGCTTTACATATACTATAATAACACATTTTTGTGAAAAGTCCAGTCTTTAAACACATACTTTATGAAATTTGTACAATGTGAATAAATACGGGCGTTCTAAGTTATATAAAAAGACAATGGAAGAGCCAAGGCTCAGAGGCATGAAATAAAAAATCAATTTCTTTATTTATTACATATATATGTATATATAGGGGGATAAAGAGCAGTATATGTTAAGACAAAGGTAAGTAATGGTAAAAAGATATCAAAAATCATTCCAATATCCAAATAATGTAGAAGATTTGCCGATAATGTAAAAAAGATAAAAAAATTGTCAAAAAGGGGTTTACAAAAGGAAGAAGTGCTGATATAATATCAACTGTCGCGCTGAGAGGCAAGGCAGACAAGAGAAAACACAGACGGTGAAAGAGTGTGGAACGCACGGAAGTGGAGAGTCAACATTCAGGAAGTAATCGAAAGTGTTGCTCGGTTTTGATTTTAAAAGCTGAAAAAACTTTTTAAAAAACTTTTAAAAAGTGCTTGACAAAATCAAAACAATGTAGTATAATAGCTCTTGCACTGCTGAGGTTAGCGACTTCAAATGAAGAAAGCAAACAAGCCTTGAAAGTGCGTAGGACCTTGAAAATTGAACAACGAGAAAATAGTAAAGAAACCCGTAATGACTTTGAGGAAAGCTCAAAGAATTACAGTGAGA
>ENA-OPVT01001083-OPVT01001083.1-human-gut-metagenome-genome-assembly--contig:-NODE-1083-length-18159-cov-3.726469_pt1 | contig 18159 bp, 12 predicted proteins | sample MGYA00241499_ERZ501990 | MGnify/ENA primary metagenome ERZ501990 (study PRJEB25962, sample SAMEA2042104) | human gut metagenome | biome: human gut; feature: human-associated habitat; material: faeces...
CAGACGTTCAACCCCGAATACTGCCGCCCGTCGCTGTCGGTGGGCGAACAGATTGAGAAAGGGCGCACATTCTTCGGAAAGAAATATCCCGACATGAAGTATCTGGCTTATTTTCAAGCCTATACCAACACCTACGGCGAACTTAGCCATCTTGTAGACCTCTACGAGGAGGCAGTGGCTTGCCCCGACGTGGTGGGACTGATCATAGGCACCCGACCAGACTGCATGCCCGACACTCTGCTGCAATATCTCGCATCGCTTTCGCAACGCACATTCGTGATGGTGGAATACGGAGCCGAGACCGCCAGCAACCACACTCTCGACGTCATCAACCGCGGACACTCGTGGGAGGACACCGTCGACGCCGTAAACCGCACACACGCAGCCGGAATAGCCTGCGGACTGCACCTCATCCTCGGACTGCCGGGAGAGTCGGAGGCCGACATGCTCCACACCGTAGACCAAGTGTCGGCTCTGCCAATCGACACCGTCAAGCTCCACCAGCTGCAGATTATCCGCGGCACGCGCCTTGCCCGTCAAGTGGCGTCAGGCGAAGTCAGCGTGGCACGATGGTCGGCAGACGAGTATATATCACTGTGTGTCAAGATAGTGAAGCGCATGCGCAGCGACATCGCCATTGAGCGATTCGTGTCGCAGTCGCCCGAAAACCTGCTCATCTCGCCGCGGTGGGGGCTGAAAAACTACCAGTTCACCAACCTGCTCCACAACGCTCTGAGAAGCAACGACAAAAAATGCTGACAATTTTATCGGTTATTTGGAATTATTCTGAATAATAATTTTTAACTTTGCATCCGTAAAAACAGAAGATAAAGACATTATGAGGCTATCAGACATAAAGACTGGCGAAAGTTGCGTGATTGTCAAAATTTTGGGTCACGGATCGTTTCGCAAGCGTATGATGGAGATGGGATTTGTCAGAGGCAAGAAAATCCTCGTTGAGCAGAACGCTCCGCTGCGCGACCCTATAAAATACCGAATCCTCGACTACGAAATATCGTTGCGACGCGCCGAGGCAAACCTGATTGAGGTGGTGCGCGAGCAACAAGCCGCCGACGTGCCCAATGAAGACATCGCAATCATCAAGGAAGACGACTGCGGATTTATAAACAAATTCGACACCGAACGCCACACCATCAACGTGGCACTCATCGGAAACCCGAACTGCGGAAAGACTTCGCTGTTCAACATCGCCTCAGGAGCAAAGGAGCACGTAGGAAACTACAGCGGTGTCACCGTCGACGCAAAAAGCGGGCGAATGGAGTACAACGGCTACTCGTTCAACATCGTCGACCTGCCCGGCACCTACTCTCTGTCGGCATATTCCCCCGAAGAACTCTACGTGCGGCGCTACCTCCACGACGAGGTGCCCGACGTGATTATCAATGTGGTCGACTCATCCAACCTTGAGCGCAACCTGTATCTGACCACCGAGCTCATCGACATGGACCGCAGCATGGTGATTGCCCTCAACATGTACGACGAGCTGGAACGAAGCAAGGTGACGTTCGACTACGAATCGCTGGAGAGGATGATCGGAGTGCCGATGGTGCCCACAGTGTCAAAAAGCGGGAAAGGCGTAAACGAACTGTTTGACACGATTATAAGCGTCTACGAAGGACGCAACGACGTGGTACGCCACATGCATATCGGATTCAAGAAAGACATCGAGGACGCAATAAAGCAAATCCAGTCGCAGCTCAAGAGCGAGGCAGACCTCGATATGCGGTTCTCCGCTCGCTACCTGTCGATAAAACTGCTTGAGGGCGACAAGGAAGTGGTGACTATGCTGTCGTCACTGCCCCACTACGCTGAAATCAAAGCGCTGCGCGACTCACTGGTGGCAGAAATCGAGAAATCGCACGAAGAGGATATGGCAACAGTGATAGCCAACTCAAAATACGGATTCGTGTCGGGCGCGCTCCGCGAAACGCTCCACACCGAGGACAAGGAAGAGGCCAAAACCACGGCAATGATTGACGCCGTTGTGACAAGCAGGCTGTTCGGATTTCCGATTTTCATATTCATAATGTGGCTGATGTTCTGGGCCACTTTCACCATCGGACAATACCCTATGGACTGGATAGACGCCGGCGTGGGGTTGATTGGCGACCTCATCAGCACATACATGCCCGACGGTCCGGTAAAGGATATGCTCATCGACGGCGTAATCGGCGGTGTGGGCGGTGTGATAGTGTTCCTGCCCAACATCCTCATCCTCTACGCCTTCATCTCGTTTATGGAAGACTCCGGATATATGGCGCGAGCCGCCTTCATAATGGACAAAATAATGCATAAGATAGGACTCCACGGAAAATCGTTCATCCCGCTGGTGATGGGATTCGGATGCAACGTGCCGGCAATCATTGCCACACGCACCATCGAGAGCCACTCGAGCCGTCTGATTACGATACTCATCGACCCGTTCATGTCGTGCGGCGCGCGTCTGCCCATCTATCTGCTGCTCATCGGCGTGTTCTTCCCCAATCACGCCAGCCTGGCACTGCTCAGCCTGTATGCGCTCGGCATAATCGTGGCGGTGGTCACCGCAAGACTGCTGCGCAAATTCCACTACAAGAAGGATGAGACACCGTTCGTGATGGAGCTGCCGCCCTACCGCATCCCGACCATGAAGGCCACGATGCGCCACATGTGGGCCAAAGGACAGCAGTATCTGAAAAAGATGGGAGGCATCATCCTCGTGGCAAGCCTCATCATCTGGATGCTCAGTTATTTCCCACGTCCAACGGAGGAACAGGAAGCGACTGCGCGCACGGAAATGATTCAAGATGGCAACACCAACGTGACTCCGGAAAACGTAACAAAAGTGGCGACCACCGAGAATTCGTGTCTCGCACGCCTCGGCAAACTGGTGCAGCCAGTGTTTGAACCGCTTGGCTTCAACTGGAAAATGACCGTGTCGCTGATTTCGGGAACGGTGGCAAAAGAAACCGTTGTCTCTACACTCGGCGTGCTCTACAGCGGCGACTCCGAAAACGAGGCGGCTCTAGCAGAACGCATACAGAAGCCGAACCCGAAAACCGGAGTGCCCGACTTCACTCCGCTCGTTGCGGCTTGCTTCATGATTTTTGTGCTCATCTACGTGCCGTGTATCGCCACAATCACAGCCATTGTGCGCGAAACGGGAAGCTGGCGCTACGGAGCGTTCACCCTTGTCTACAACACATTTGTGGCATGGTTGATTGCCTTCACCGTCTACCAGATAGGAACATTATTCATGTAGCATGGCACAGCAACGCAACAACGCCATCTCCATTGCCAAAGGCTTTGCCATCATCTTCGTGGTGATGGCCCACGCCGATATGCCCGGCATGCTCAACCGCGCCATCTACCTGTTTCACATGCCTCTGTTTTTCATCACCGCGGGCTATTTCTTCAAGCACGAGACGGTGGAAAACCCATGGCCGTTTATCGTGAAGCGCTTCAAAGGTCTTTACGTGCCTTTCGTGAAATGGAGCATCTTCTTCCTGCTCATCCACAACCTGCTGTTCAAGATAGGCATTCTCAACGAGGTTTACGGCAACTGGACTGGCGGCACCACACATCCCTACTCCATCCACCAATTCTGGCAGCGGCTCACCAACATAGTGTTCTCCATGGGAGGCTACGATGAGTTTCTCGCCGGAGCGTTCTGGTTTTTCCGCGGACTGCTCGTGGCAAGCATCGCCTTCGTGGTGCTCTACTATATGCTCAACAACGTGAAGCGGCTGCGCGGACGCACAGTGGCGATTCCATTGGTGATTTTCTTCATCACTCTTGGCTTCGCATTGTTCAAAGCGGGCGAAGGAGTAAAGATTGTCACACTCGTGCAGGGTGGCTACCGCGACACGATGGGCGTGTCGTTTTTCAGCATCGGCGTGCTGTACCGCAAATATGAGCAACGCATCGGACACAGCCTGTGGCTCGCCGCTGCCGGAGCGGCTGTCGTGCTTGCCGGATCATGGCTGGAATGCCGTGGCATGAGCCTGTCGGTGCGCATCCGCGACGTGCTGTCGCTGCCAGTGACGGGAGTCGCCGGATGGCTGATGACATACAACATTTCTTACCACCTGTCGCACCTCAAGGGACGCATAATCCAGTTTTTGGAGTACTGCGGCGAGCACACCCTCAACATCTTCATCTGGCACGTGTCGGCATACAAGGTGGTCAGCCTGCTGAAAATATGGTGGTACGGACTCGACCCACGGCAGATCGGGTGCCACATGGTGATTCACGACTATGCGCAGACCGACTGCTTCTGGATTCTGTACACCATTGCCGGCGTAGGCATTCCGCTGTCGGGATACTGGCTTTACAGCCGCATCCGGCAGCAACGCCGTTTTTTTTAATTTGATAAAGAAATATCAATGCAAAGAAGCGTGTAAGCATATATACATTGATGTCATACGTTTTACATTTTTATCGTATGACATATAAAACGTATGACATATAGGAATACATTTTTGTTCATCCCGAGGAATGACATTCAAGGAGACTCATTCTTCGGGATTTTTTCGTTTTCATCCTTTAGCATAAAAGAAAATGAGCCGTTCCTTGGAGGCTTTGCGCCTCCAGCCACTGGGCGAACCTCCGCAGTGTTTTCAATGGTGTTAGATTTATTCTTGTCAAAACATTGTGTCCATAAAGACACAGCAAGGTATGTTTTGAGTAACTTAAAACCTTTCGAGTTACTCTCGAAAGTACTTGCCTGTCGGGGGATACTTCTCCAAAGTCGAGTATCTGGTCCAACCTATCGTAAATAAAGAACTGCATATATGATGATAACATGATTTACTGACATATAGATTTGTTGTCGTTAATATATGCATGTCATATGATAAAACGTTTTACATGGATAGAGCAGAAAGAGACCTGCATCTCTTTCTACTCTTATTCCTATGAACCTTTATAGGCATTTTACCAAGTAATAACCTTATCTACGATTTCTTGTTGCTCCAAACTACTTCTTCGCAGATAGATACGTGTCGTTTCAATGCTTTCATGTCCCATGAGGTCGGCAAGCAGGGCTATGTCGTTGAACTTCTCCAAGAAATTCTTGGCATAACGATGGCGGAACGAGTGAGGGTACACCACTTTTTCATTCAAGCCATACTTCACCGCATAGTTCTTCAACTGCTGTGATATGCCTCTTGTCGTAATACGCTCGCCAAAGCGATTGAGAAAGAGATAGCCACTTGTACGGTTGAGTGTCTGCAACCACTTTTCGGTTTCGGAGCGCAGCGTCTTGGGGATATAGATACGGCGTATCTTGCCACCCTTAGTGTAGATGTCGTAATAGCCTACTTGCACGTGCTCAACCTTGATTTGCACAAGTTCGCTCACTCTGGCACCAGTCGCAGCCAAGAAACGCACCACAAAGTACCACTCCAAGTTGTCTTCCTTCTTCAACTTGTTCTTCAAGAAGATGTAGTCGGCATTGCTGATGACATTCTCCAAATAAGAACGTTGCTGCACCTTGACCGACTTCAAGCGGAGTTTCGTCTTGCCCACAAATACAAGGTACTTGTTCAACGCCTGAATACGAAGGTTCACCGTCTTTGGTTTGTAAGTCTCAATCAAGTAGGTCTTGTAAACCAACAAGTTTCTCTTGTTCAACTCTTTGTGTCGAGAGCCAAACTCCTTTACGGCATACAGATATGCCGAAATCGTGTTCTTAGCCATATTGCCTTGGCTTAGGAACTCTTCAAATTTGTCTAATTCCATTTCTATTCGTTTATTAGTGAAACATTAAGTTGTCCATATAAATAGGCATGATTTGTTCTATGAGTTCCTATTATGAGAAGATACTTGCTACAGGAGAGGTGAAGTGTATTGATGAGGAGGTACCGTTTGATGTTCCTAATGGGTGGGAATGGGAGCGTTTTGGCAATATAATGATAAATAAGGATAGTGAAAGGGTTCCACTTTCTGTAGCTCAGCGTCAACAGCTAAAGAAAACTTACGATTATTATGGGGCTTCTGGTGTTATCGACAAAGTTGACAAATATCTTTTTGATAAGGATTTATTGCTAATTGGGGAAGATGGAGCAAATCTAATCAATAGAAGTACCCCCATTGCTTTTATAGCAAGAGGCAAGTATTGGGTGAACAATCACGCCCATGTGCTTGATGTTTGCAGTGGAATGGCACTTTCTTATGTAGCTCTATTTATAAATGCTATATCACTTGTTGATTATGTAACAGGTACAGCTCAACCGAAAATGAATCAAGAAAAGATGAATTCCATTTTATTGGCAATACCACCTGTAAAAGAACAGCACAGGATATTGGAGAAAATGTCAATGGTTGACGCTTTTGTTGATAAGTATGCTTCTTTGCAGACAAAATTGGATTCTTTAGATAATTCTGTTTACGAACTTCTTAGGAAGTCTATTCTTCAAGAGGCTATTCAAGGCAAACTCGTTCCACAAATAGCCGAAGAAGGAACTGCCCAAGAACTGCTTGAACAGATAAAAGCAGAGAAGCAAAAACTTGTCAAAGAGGGTAAGTTAAAGAAGTCAGCCTTGACTACTTCTACTATTTTTCGTGGTGACGATAACAAGTATTGGGAGAAGTCGGAAGATGAGGCTGTATGTATTGATGAAGAAATACCATTTGAGATACCGTCAAATTGGGCGTGGGTACGACTTGACGATATTTGTTCTTTTATTCATAGAGGCAAATCACCCCAATATAGCCCTATAAAGAAATATCCTGTTGTTGCTCAAAAATGCAATCAATGGGTCGGATTTTCCATAGAAAAAGCAAAGTTTATTGAGCCACAGAGTATTACATCTTATAATAGTGAGTATTTCTTGCAAGATAGAGATTTGATGTGGAACTCTACAGGATTGGGAACATTGGGTAGAATGGCTATATACTACACGCTACTTAACCCTTATGAATTGGCTGTTGCAGACAGCCATGTTACAGTTATTCGTCCATACAAAACGTACATCGTTTCTGAATACCTGTACTATTATTTTGCAAGTAATACAGTTCAGTCTGTTATTGAAGACAAATCAGACGGCAGTACAAAGCAAAAGGAATTAGCAACGAAGACTGTAAAAAGCTATCTTGTTCCACTACCACCATTTGCAGAACAACTGCGTATAGTACAAAAGATTAAGTCCGTAACAAGTATTATGAGTTGATAGACAACAGCCCTGTTTATATAGACGAGTTTTTGCCGTTCCAAATACCCGAAACATGGACTTGGTGCAAGGTCAAAGACTTGTTGGAAATACAGACAGGTGCATCGTTCAAAAAAGAACAAGCAAACGCAAATAAAAAAGGCATTAGAATATTGCGTGGTGGAAACATTCTACCCAATAAGTATATATTCAAAGATGATGATGTCTTTGTGTCAGAGGAGTTTGTCAATGCGAATACCATTCTAAAGAAGAATTGCATCATTACTCCTGCTGTAACCAGTTTGGAGAATATTGGTAAAATGGCTGTAATAGAAAAAGACTACAATAATGTTAGTGCTGGCGGTTTTGTATTCATCATTAGTCCATACATTCAAGACTTTAATCATTCCTTGTTACTTGCGTATTTTCTTCAAAGTCCATTCTTAATTGAGGCTATGCGAGGAATAACAAAGAAGTCTGGTGCTGCTTTTTATAATCTTGGTAAAGAACGGCTGAAAGAGTTGTATCTACCATTGCCTCCAATGGCAGAACAAAGTAGAATAGTAGGCAAAATAAATGAGGTCTTATCAAGTATTATGAGCTGATAGGAAGCGAAGTGTCTGAAATAGAACTGCCTTTTGAAATTCCAAATTCTTGGTCTCTTGCTCGATTAAATGCAGTTTGCCAACTTACAGACGGTTTAAAAACAACAGGCAAACAATGCTTATTAGATGCAAAATACTTACGTGGTAAAAGTTCTGAAACTATAGTAGAACAAGGTAAACTTGTATATAAAGGTGACAATATAATGCTTGTGGACGGTGAAAACTCTGGTGAAGTTTTCATCGTTCCACAAGACGGTTATATGGGTAGCACTTTCAAGCAACTATGGATAAGTTCCTCTATGCACGAACCTTATGTCTTGGCTTTCATACAGTTCTACAAAGAAACTTTGCGCAATTCTAAGAAAGGTGCAGCAATTCCACACCTCAACAAGGAATTGTTTTATGGGCTTATTATTGGTATTCCACCACTGCAAGAGCAGAGACGAATAGTTCTGAAGATTGAACAATCATCGCAGTTGCTTCGATAATATATTCACTTGTTCTATTATACGTTGTTGCTCTTGCAAAGGTGGCAAAGGTATCAATAAATTCGCCAAACTCTTACTATTCAGAGTTTTACCTTTAATTGCATCTTTTGATTCTCCGAGATTGGCAATTAGAGGTAAAACTTTGAACAGGTAATTTCTCATAGCATATTCTTTATCAATGACAGGACGTATTGTTATGATAGCTTCGTTGTGATAAGCATCAATATCCAAAATTGAAGTCTTACCGATGCTTAGTTTGAAACTCATAAGAAGACTTCCCTTTTCACTGATTGGAGTAGAGAAAATTTCTTTGACTGCCAAATCTGAAACCTTTTCTTTTGTAGTAGATATTGTGCCACCGTCAACCATATCAGATATTGAAACCCAATTATATTTGCCATTTATCCAATATGTCTGTTCACCTCTTGCTGGCGTTTTTCCAATAGTCATAGATACGATATTGGAAAATCTGCACCAACACCAATTGTATGGCAAATCGAATAGAATCTCATCTGTTATATCATTGTAATTTTCACCTATCTGCTCATAATACTTGTTATCGTCACCACGAAAAATAGTAGAAGTAGTCAAGGCTGACTTCTTTAACTTACCCTCTTTGACAAGTTTTTGCTTCTCTAACTTTATCTGCTCTAACAAATCTTGGGCAGAACCTTCCTCAGCAAGTTGTGGAACAAGTTTTCCCCGTATGGCTTCCTGCAGTACTGATTTCTTTAATTTATCATAGACTTTTTGATTAAGACGATTCAACTTATTTGCTTCTAATTCATATTTACCGATTAGAGACAAAAGTATATTGTATCTTTCAACCAATCTATTTTGTTCAGATAAAGGAGGAATAGGCACGAGTACTGCTTTTAAATATTCAAATGGTGGAATATTCTTAATGGCAGAACCAGAGCCTTTCATTTGTGCCTCATTCAAAAGCATATAAGCAAAGTATATTTGCCAGTATTCAACCATGTTCAAATCAAAAAGCGTAACCCTCATCAACGCTTGGTTGATGATGCCGACAGGAGCATCAGATGGTAAAAGATAAGTTTCTCCGATTGTCCCTGCACAACTTACTATAATGTCATTTGGCTTAACAACAAAGCTTTGCATTGTTTCAAACTTTTCTTTGCTGATATAATAATCGCCAAGAGTACAATCTTTTTGTATTGCGTTCTTCTGCTCATAGACCTTAATACTTTGAGTACTTTTGGCTACAAACATAGATTTTGTCAAACTACTTCCAAAAGGGCCTTTTCGATATAAAGCCAAGTCATTAAGTCTGCACCATTCCCACCCCTTAGGTATCTCAAACGGCACTTCCTCATCAATGCACTTCACCTCCCCTGTAGCAAGTATCTTCTCATAATAGGAATTGTCCTCACCACGGTAGATAATAGATGCGTTCTTGTCACGCTTGATTTTCTTCTCCTTGATCAAGCGTTCTTTCTCTTGACGAATCTTATCAAGCAAAACGCTTGCAGGCTCGTCATTAGGGTCTTGCGGTACAAGTTTTCCCTGTATCGCCCATTGTAATATGCTGTTCTTTAATTGTTTTCCGTTCATAACATAAGTTTTATCGTAAAGCATCAATTCGCCAACAAGTTGTTGGCGAATTATATGCTATTTCTAATCTTCATCTTCTGCCTCTTTTCCCTTTTGTAATTCAAAAAACTCTTTCTGCTCACGGATTTCTCGGCTCAACTCTTCTTCTGTAGGAAGATAAGTAAGATACTTAGCGGCAAAGAGTTGCTTGCTGTCTTTCAATATAGAATAACGTGCAAGGTCTTTGCTAGTGTCAGAACACAGAACCAAACCGATAGTAGGATTATTGCCTTCCTCTTTCTTCAACTCGTTATACATTCTGACGTACATATCCATCTGTCCCACATCCTGATGAGTTATCTGCGTAGTCTTTAAATCAATAATGAGATAGGACTTTAGGATGATGTTGTAAAACACAAGGTCGATATAGAAATCGCCCATGTCCGTCTTGATATGCTGTTGGCGAGCCACAAACGCATAGCCTTTGCCCAACTCCATGATGAAAGTCTGCAGATGGTCAATAATGGCAGTTTCCAGTTTCGATTCACTATAGGCAGGGTTCTGTGGTAATCCTAAGAACTCTGCTATCACGGGATTCTTGAGATAAGAGAGTTTGTCTTTTTCGAAATCTGAAGTCAGCGAACGCATCTCGTCACTTACCTCTTTGCGCAGATGCTCAGGGGTTTGCAATAATCGGTAATAGTATTGTGAGGAGATATTACGCTGCAAGGTACGGTAATCCCATTGCTCACGAGCCGCCTCCTTCAAATACCACAACCTTGCATCCGCATCTTTTACACGCAGTAAGCGTTCATAGTGAAGCCATGATAGGTTAGGATAAAATGGTATCGTAGATTCGTCAAGCGGTGCTTGACGAATTGGTTTGTCTGTGAGTTTGAATTGGTCAAGCATTGCTTGACCAATTTGTAATTTACTGAACATCAGGTAAAAAGAGCGCATATTCTTTATACTTGTCAGTCCGAACCCCCTGCCGTATTCTTCTGTAAGGGTTTGGGAGGCCAATTTTAAGACATGTTCGCCATATTTCGCACGTTCCTTTCCATTTTGTTCCTGTGTCACGATACGCCAACCGATAAGCCAGTTGCGAACCACCAATAGATGGTCTGCACTGCGATAGGCTTGCCGACGTGCTTCACCGGCTAAATGCTTCAAGTCAGAGACAAAGTTTTTCTCTGGTTGAGTCAGCTTTTCTGTTATGTTTGTTAATGCAGATTTTTCCATATTATCCAATCCTTTTCTGAATTAGTGAGACAGCGTCTCACCTTTTTATAATTTGTGGGACACCGTCCCACATTTTACAATTCGTCCACATTTACATTTATCCCCAGGATACGCTGTATCTCTGCCAATGTCTTATCAATTTCATGATCAAGAGCCTTGCGCTTCTTGAAATAGTCGGCAAGCAGTTCGGCAGGAGGCAAGATTTCTTCATCCTCTTTCGGGAACTTGCACAAGTCGAAGTTGCAATCGGTGGCGATAAGGTCTTCAACCGAATAGCAACGAGATTTCTCGTCACCATCAGCAATAATAATCTCCTTACGGTCGTTCCACCACTCACGGATTGGGTCGCAATGTTCCGACTTCATAGACTTTGTCTTGGAGAAATGCTTGTACCCCTCTGGCATGTCCAAACGATAGAACCACGTTTCCTTTGTAGAATAACCTTCTGGAGCACCCTCCGCACAGATATTATCGAAGAACAAAATGTTCGTGGCTATCGAAGTGTAAGGTGCAAAGATACTGCCAGGCAAACGGATAATGGTGTGCAAGTTGAAATCTCTGAGCAACTTGGTCTTGATGGCAATCTTTGTGTTGTCCGCTCCAAACAGGAAACCATCTGGCACAATGACCGCCGCACGTCCATTCCTCTTCAGACGGTACATGATGAGCACCATAAACAAGTCGGCTGTCTCGCTACTACGCATATCAGAAGGGAAATGTGACTTGACATCCGACTTCTCGTTTCCACCGTATGGTGGGTTCATCAACACAACATCAAACTTGTCTCCGTCTGTATAGTTGAGAACATCCTTTGTAAGCGAGTTGTCGTGATATACCAATGGCGTGTCAATACCATGCAGCAACAGGTTTGTCACACATAGCATATACGGGAATTGTTTCTTTTCTATGCCGAATACAGACTGATTGTACTCTTTGCGGTCTTCGGCAGTCTTTACCTTCTTGTCCAATTCACCCAACCAACTTGTGATGAAACCTCCTGTACCACAAGCGAAGTCTGCCATTTTCTCACCAATCTGAGGATTGACTATCTCTGCCATAAATTCGGTCAAGGCTCTTGGGGTGTAGAACTCACCAGAGGAACCTGCCGACTGCATTTCTTTGAGGATTGTCTCGTATATCTCACCGAAAGCATGACTTTCCTCATAGTCACCAAGGTTCAAACCGTCAATCACATTCAGCACTTGACGAAGTTGAACTCCATCTTTCATATATTGGTTGGCATCCTCAAATGTGGTCTTTACAATCGCCTGACGGATAGGGGTTGTTGGTGTTACCTCTATGTTTTTGAGTTCCACAAACAATGTGTTGTTTACAAACGAAAGCAGCTCATCACCAGTCAAGGCATTACCGCTTCCATCGTCATGCGCCCAGTTACGCCAACGGCATTCTTCTGGAATAATAGACTTGTAATCATCATCGTCCAACTCCCAATCATTCTCTTTCTCGTCATAGACTTTCAAGAACAGCATCCACGCCATTTGTTCTATGCGTTGCGCATCACCGTTGATACCGGCATCATTGCGCATTATATTGCGTACCCGTTTTACGAAATTTGATAAACTCATATTTTGTTGCTATTTTATGCTATATTATATATGTATTGTTCCAGTTCCTTTACGGCATCAAGATAGCCTTGCTTGCCACCAAAGAACTTCACGATGTTTGCCTTTGAACCCAACTTGCGGAAAGGGTCATTTTCAAGCACAGTAAGACTTTCCAATTCTGACACACCTTCCTTGGTGTACTTATCCAACAAGGCTTCAAGCACAAGCCGTGCCTGTTCACCATACTTGCTGAATATATCACGTTTCTTCACCTGCTCGGCACGCTCATGCCGTGTAAGTGTTTTCTTTCCATAGGCTATATGACAGATGAAATCGAAATCGTCCACATCGTCCATGTCTTGGTCATGCTTCAATACAGCAAGGTCAATGCCACTGTCTTTGAGCATTTCTGCTATGTCTGACTTCTTCTTGGTTTCTTGCCACTTGGAAGTAAATGTGTCTATCGTTGCGTATGTGTCTATGATACTTTTCTTTGTATAGTCCGTAATGCTTTCCGTGCGAAGCAACTTGCCATTTGTGTCATATACAGAAACGACCTTGTTGATAACCTTTACTGTACAACCGTCCGAGTTGACTATTGGCTTAGGTTGTTTGGGCGGTTGTTGACAAATACATGGAATCTGACCACATACGGGGCAGGGCTCTGGTGTCGGTTTGGGACACACGCATGGATTCTGTCCACATACAGGGCAAATATGTGGTTTAGGCGGATAATTCGGGTCTATCTCAATCGGTCCGTCCCAATCTGGGTCTGCAAACAATCGTGTCACGTTGCGGAAGTCCATTACAGTGAAGTATGTCTTTCCTTCTTTCTCACGAAGACGAGTGCCACGACCGATAATCTGCTTGAACTCTGTCATAGAGCCGATTTGTTGGTCAAGCACAATTAGTTTTGTCATTTTGCAATCAACGCCAGTTGAAAGCAACTTACTTGTTGTTGCTATGACAGGATATTTAGAAGAAACAGAAATAAAGTAATCTAATTTACTTTTCCCGTATTCATCACTACCTGTTATACGAACCACATAGTCGGGTTTTTTCTTGCACATATCAGCATTGGCATTAGCCAAAGCCATTCGCATACGTTCCGCATGAGTTTCATCAGCACAAAACACTATGGTCTTAGCCATTCGATCTGTACTTTTCAGATAGTTGGTTATCTCCTGCGCAACTTCCCTTATGCGGTCTTCTATAACAATGTTATAATCATAGTCGCTATTATTATAGATGCGGTCTTCTATCTCGTTGCCGTAGATGTCCTTTTGCCCCTTTGTCGGTCTCCATTCGTCACCGATGTTTGTTGTAATGTTGATTACCTTGAAAGGAGCGAGGAAACCATCCTCTATTCCATTTTTAAGACTATAAGTATAGACTGGCTCGCCAAAGTAGCCAATACTTGACTGATACTTCGTTTCCTTTGGCGTAGCAGTCATACCGATATGAGTAGCTGAAGAAAAATATTCCAAGATGTTTCGCCAGTTGCTATCATCCTTTGCGCTACCTCTATGACACTCATCAACGATAACAAGGTCAAAGTAGTCGGGATTAGGGAACAGCTCTTGATAATTCTTGGCATCATTCTGTCCAATCAACTGCTGGTATAGCGCAAAAAACACTTGATAAGAACCCAATTCTTCCAAGTGATTCTTGTCTTTTGAGTAATCTATCTTGTGCGTTACCTTTTCTAATGGCTTGAAGTCCTGCTGTATGGATTGGTCTACCAATATGTTGCGGTCTGCAAGATACAACACTTTCTTCTTCAATCCACTTTTTAGTAAACGCCATACAATCTGAAATGCAGTATATGTCTTGCCTGTGCCAGTTGCCATAACAAGGAGCACACGGTTTTGTCCTTTGGCAATGGCACCAACTGTGCGGTTTACTGCATTGCGCTGATAATATCGTGGAGGAAATATATTCTGACCAGTGCAGAACGGTTGCTTAATGACAGCCAATTCTTGCTCATTAAGTCCATTGCCACCGTTAGCCTCGCTTTTATATCTTTCGATAAGTTCTTCTTTTGTCGGAAACTCATCCATGGCAAAAGTGCGTTCCTTGCCTGTCAAGAAGTCATGTTCGGCAAAGCCCTCCCCATTAGAACTATATGCAAACTTAACATCAAGCATTTGGGCATAAGTCATAGCTTGTTGCAATCCATGAGAAACAGAATGATTAGCATCCTTTGCCTCTACAATGGCTAAGGGTGTTGCCTTATTTGCATAAAGCACATAGTCGGCAAACTTAGGTTTCTCTCTATGCACAAGATTGCCATGAAGACTAATTTTACCGTCAGTAAATTTAACCTCCTGTTCCATAAAAATGCTATCCTTTGACCATCCTTTGCTTGTAATGGCCTCGTTGATATAGCGGAACTTGACATCCTCTTCTGTTAAATCTTTGCTTATGCCCATATTCAACTAATATTTTATTATCAGAAGTTCTACAACATATTTACTAAGACAGAAAACTACGAGTTCATTACACTCTTTCGTTCTCGTCCGTAATCAAATCCTTGAGGTCAACTTCTAAAATCTTTGAGATTTCAAGAAGTGTCTCTAAATCGGGTTGATATTTATTCCGAGCATAGCAATTAACCGTGCTAAAGCTCTTGCCTAACTGTTTTGCCAGCCAGGTTTGTGAAATACCCTTGCTATCTAAGACATCTTTTATCTTGTTTAGTTTCATAAATTCACCGAATTTTGCTGCAAATATACATTAAATTTTGCGATAATAATTATAAATTTAACGATTGTTATTTCATGTAGTTATTGTACCTTTGCAGCGGAGAAGAGTTGTTTGACAGCAAACGTATGCATATTGCAGAAATTGGGACTATTGCCAAATCATTACCTCTATTGAGGTGAAAGACTCATAAATAGCTCATTTTAAGCTATTCAGCAGATTTTAGTGTAATTTTTTGTGAAAAAAGTTGGGAATTTATTTGGTTTTTTGATTACCCCCCCCCCTATATTTGCAAAAAAATATCAGAGAAACGACAATGAATGCTACAATTCATAACTTCAACAATGCCGAGAAGCGCACAATTTCGGCTGAAGGACGCATTGTGCCTGTCCTTTCTCTCATTACGACATTCCATTCCCAAACAATAATTATAAAAATCACAAGCACCTCGCAACGCGACGCATTGTCGGCGTTCCGCTAAGCGCGGGTGCTTGTGCCAATATTGGGGCACAGCCCCGAAACATCCGACAAACTTGACCAAACAAAACTAAATTATAGACATAACCAAACAAAAACCAACCAAAACAATGAAAAGGTATCTACTTTCCACTTTCACGATTGCAGCCGCGGCGCTGCTCGTGACATCGTGTAACGATGAGATGGACAACGGCCTGAAGACAGGCGACGAGGGAACCGTGACATTCACAGCGCAACTGCCTTCGGAAATGGGAACTCGTGCGTTTGCCGACGGACTGACGGCGAAACATCTGCAATATGCAGTGTATGAGGCTGGGCAATCAACACCTCTGAAGGTGTTCGGCGACGAGACAACTGTTGTGGGAGAAGCCGAAATGAACAATCTCAAGCAGACAGTCTCGTTGAAACTGACCACAGGCAAGACCTACGACGTGATTTTCTGGGCCGCAGACAACTCCGCAAAGAAGCCTTACACATTCGACCCGTTGACTCAGACAGTCAAAATAACATATACAAATGTGTATTCCAACAATGACATCTGCGACGCTTTCTTCAAGAAAGAAACAATCACCGTAAGCGGCAACCAAAATGTTGACGTCAAACTTACGCGTCCGTTCGCGCAGGTGAACATCGGAACCGACGACTTTGACGCTGCGACCATAGCTGGTCTCAATCTTACTCAGACACAAGTCAAAGCAACGGCTGGCGACATCTTGAACTTGGCAACAGGCAAGATGGAAGGCACTGAGGCAACACGCACATTCAAAATGAAAGCTATACCTACAGCAGATGACGGTGCATTCCCTGTTGCCGGCTATAAATATCTATTGATGGCATATATTCCCATCAGCGACACCAAGGAAACCGTTGATATGACATTCGGTTACAACGGCAAGTCCACATTCCGCTCTTTCACAAATGTCCCATTGCAACGCAACTACCGTACAAACATCTACGGCTCGCTGCTCACAAATTCTGTTGACTTCAATGTGGTCATCGAACCGGCATTCAGCGGCGAGTTCGCACATGAAGTGGTAAGTGCGTCTACATTTGCTGCTTTGAAAGCTGCCGTTGCCAACGGCCAGAGCGTTGACGCCGAAAAAACGCTTGTCCTTTCAGGCGGACAAAGCGAGACGCTCAATCTCGGAGACCTCTCAATCAGCAACAAAAATGATATTTGGAGTGACTCCGATTGGTCACTGCTTTCTGTAAGAGAAAACAGCTCGCTGACAATTACCAGTGGTGCATACATCGCCAAAGCCAACGACTGCTACGCTGTCGATGTTCAGGACGGAGGACATCTTGTTATCGAGGGCGGACACTACAACGGCAACGTTCACGCAGTCTATGTACTTGAAGGTGTTGCGGAAATAAAAGGCGGAACATTCGAGGTGCAGCAGAAATATCCTGACGCAGATAAAGCCGATGAGTTCGTGCTCAACTGCTATGACGCGAACCGCAAAAACGGAACAGCGAAAATCATCGTTACCGGCGGCACGTTCATTGGATTCAACCCTGGCGACTGCAAGGCTGAGGGCAACGGCACCAACTTCGTAGCCCCTGGCTATGCTTCAATCCCCAACGGCACAGCTGCCGACGGCCGCACCATCTGGAAAGTTGTGCCGGCTGTAGAGGCTACAACAGCCGAAGGTCTCAAAACCGCACTCACCACAAGAGGCAAAATCGTGGCGTTGGGACAAGATTTAGAATACGCATCAGTCATATCTCCAGCCAGAAGCACTTCCTTGGTAATGAAAAACGGCGCAGTTTTCAAATCAACCAACGATGATTCAAACAACATCAACACCTTACTGTCAATAAGCGAAACTGGCGTTAAAATCTCCGGAAACGGCACATTGGAAGCAGCACCAAACCGTCCGAACCACACATCAGCTGTCATAGAAGTGAGAAATGGCGGCTCTGTTGATATCTACGGCAATTTGACATTTGATGCAAAAGGTGGCAGTAAGGCCAACAATGCCATCAGGATTTTCAAGGGTACTGCCAATATCCACAGCGGATATTTCCACACCGTTGGTGGTTCACCAAAAGAAAACTCCAGCGAATGCATTCTGATTGGCTATTATAATACGGACTGTTACCTCAATATCACCGGTGGCATATTCGAAAGCGATGGAGACGCAACGTACTTAATAAATTGTATGGATGACTACAAGAAACGTTGCCATGTCAAGGTTATGGGCGGCACATTCGTAGGCTTCAATCCTGCCGACAACACCGCCGATGGCGCACACACCAACTTCGTTGCCCCTGGCTACAAATCGGTAGAGACCACCTACAATGGCAAGCAGGCTTGGAAGGTTGTTAAAGAATAACTAACAGCAAGCATCTAAAGCTTCACAATATGGTCGGC